>PDWJ01001908.1_pt1 | contig 58971 bp, 45 predicted proteins | sample 1430881 | NCBI WGS metagenome assembly PDWJ01 (sample SAMN01162460, study PRJNA174530) | Oral metagenome, whole genome shotgun sequencing project. | biome: Marine environment; feature: Marine mammal; material: Swab sample of the gingival sulcus; isolation source: swab sample of gingival sulcus... | reverse complement strand
CGTCGCGTGGTGCCCCGAGACCGTCAGATCGATGTTGGGATCGAAGGTGAACTCACAGCGAGGATCGCGCCCAATGCGGAACGTCGGCTGATCGAAGCGCAGCGTGCTGCCCACGCGCGAGCCCCGGAGGATGGTGAACTGACAGGGCATTCGTCTCGTCTCCACAGCGCGGCCAATCGAGACAGACCGCGAGCCGCAGCGCTACACTCGATTGGGATTCTGCCTCTGAACGGGTGTACCTCGTCACCTGTCTCAGCGGTTCCTGGCAAAACTCGCCGCCCTCTTACGCCAGGGCTCTGTCGCTCGTCGAACGACCTCAACTCGTCGTGCCGATGGGCTGCGCAGCATACCACATCACCAACCGGGATCGCCGTAGACCGCATAGAAGGCCCAGAAACGCGGATGTGGTGGACGCAGCCGCGCGATGCGCTCACGCTGCGCCGCGGCCAGCGCCCGCGCCGCGCCGAGGCGCTGCAGGTCGCGGTAGAACAGCCGCATTTGAGCCGCCGACTGCCGGTCTTTGACGCTCCAGGAGGCTGCGATCACCGTGCCGGTCCCCGCGCCGAGCAGGGCCTCGGCCAGGTTGACCTTGGCCAGCAGCCGCTGGTCGTCGCGGAAGCGCGCCACGTAGGCCCCTGCGCAGCTGGCCAGCACCGCCATAGATGCCCTCGCGGGAGAGCGCGTCAGCAGCTGCACCGAGAGCCCCTCGTCGCGTCCCGGAAAGATGAGCTCCGGCGGGCTACCCGGTCGCAGGTCGGCGAGCCCATGCCCGGCGAAGTGCACGAGCCTTCCGCGCGCCTCGAGGGCGGCCAGCAGCCGCTTCGGCGTCGCCTCGGTGCCAACATATCGAGCCGCCGGTAACCCAAGCCGGCGGGCCTGCTTCATGATCGCCTTCAGCTCCTCATGAGCGCCAGCGAGCGGCTTGCGCGCCCTGCCGCGACCGTAGGATGGAGCGATCAGGGTCAACGTCGAGAGGGGTCGCGAGGACCCCACGGCGAGCGCGGCGCAGGGCAGATAGGCGATCGCGGCTCGCGAGACGACGAACTGACGTGCTGTTGCGCCGCGACTGCCGGACGCCCTCGCGAGCAGGGCGTGGAGCGGCACGAAGCGCGCCAGCCCATCGGGGGCGAAGAGCAAGCGCTTGGCCTTCGGCGGCACGGCGTCGGCGAGGAGCCGGTCGTAGGCGCGGCCGAGGTAGACCTGCAGCGTGCGCATATCCAGCTTGCCGAACTCGAGCTCGTCTCGCAGCCCGATCAGCAGTGGGTCGACGTTGGCCAGGGGCAACGCTCGAAGCCGACGGGTGCGACCGCGCCAGCGCACGAAGCGGTAGAGCTTGCGGCGATGCTGCACGAATGAGATCAGCGCCGTGTCGCTCTTCAGGGCGGGCAAGCGGAAGGTCGTAGGCAGGCGCACCTGCGCTCCGGCCGCCACCAGCCGCTCACGCATCCTCGCGCACTTCAGCCGCTCGCCCACAAAGAGCGTCGGGCGGTGAGAGAAGCGCGCCGCGAGCTGCCTCGAGCCACGGCGCCCGACGGCTCGCCTCCGCCGCGCCCGGCGTGACTCGTCGGGCCGGGTGGGCCTAGCCATGCGCTCTCCACCCTCGACACGGAGCTCGCTCTCCCCCGTCGAACCACCGCAGCGACAGCCGCTCGCAGAGCCAACGACGAGGATGACGAGCAACGAAGCCAGCGGAGTCCAGGACCGGCGATCGTTCACGTTTGTCCCGGTCGCCATACGACGCACCGCTCCCCAGAAAAACGTGAACGAGGCGCGCCGGGCTAAGCTTCGCCTCGCGGCTCGACGTCTTCGATGGCTGCTGCAGAGAGAAGGGGTGCGCACGGCCTGAGGCTAGCGCAAGATGGTTGGCGATGGATCCAGTAGACAAGCTCGACCGGCGGGGCGTCGACCTCTGGTTGTTGCCCGCCGATGACGCGCAGCTGCTCGAGGCGCTCCCGCTCGTCGAGGCTGCGCTGCTACCTCACGAGCTGCCGCGGCATCAGCGGATCGTCGTCGCGCGCGCGCGGCGAGAGTACGCCCTCACCCGCGTGCTCGTCCGTCGCCTGCTCTCGCGCTACGTCCCCGTCGGCCCCGAGCGCTGGCGCTTTGGCGCGAATGACCATGGGCGCCCACATGTCGCCTCACCGCGCGAGGCGCGCGCCCTCGACTTCAACGTCTCTCATACGGCGGGCATGATCGTCTGCCTCGTCGGCCGCGAGCGGATCCTCGGCGTCGACGTCGAGGCCGCGGACCGCGTCCGGCGCGTCCTCGACATCGCGGAGCGCTTCTTCTCACCTAGCGAAGCCCGAGCGCTGCGCGCGCTGCCCGAGGCCGCGCAACCCGACCGCTTCTTGGCCTACTGGACGCTCAAGGAGGCTTACATCAAGGCTCAGGGCAAAGGTCTGGCGATCCCCCTCGACCACTTCTCCTTTCACCTCGACGAGGGCCGAGACGTGCGCATATCCTTCGCCCCGGCGCTCGAGGACGATCCGCATCGCTGGAGCTTCACGCGGACGCGCCCGAGCGAGCGCCACCAGCTGGCGGTAGCGCTGTGGCTAGACCATCGCGACGAGCTACCGCCGACGATCCGAACACGCGACGCGCTACCGCTGTTGCTCGAGAGCGCAGACAGCTCGCCAACATAAAGACAGGGAGGTCTTGTGGAAGGGCGGATCAAGGTCAAGGTCTACTACGAGGACACCGACTGCCTCGGCGTCGTCTACTACGCCAACTACCTCAAATACTACGAGCGCGGTCGCACCGAGTACATCAACGCGATGGGCAAGCCGATCGCCGACTGGAACGCCGAGGGCGCCAACTTCGCCGTGTTCAAGATGGAGGTCACCTGGTTCAAGCCGGCGCGCCTCGGCGACGAGATCGACGTGATCACGGTGGTCGAGCCGGGGACGCCCTTCCGCATGCGGATGTCGCAGAAGCTGACGCGCGGCGAGGAGCTGATCAACGAGGCCAAGGTGCAGCTGGTCTGCCTCGACGAGCGAATGGAGCTGCGCGAGTTCCCCGACACGCTGCGTTGACCGACGACTTCGTGTCGCCTGGCCTCGAGGGCTTCGGCTCCGGAGCCTTCGCGGCCTCCGGAGCCTTCGCAGCCTCCCCTTTGCCGGACGGACCGTAGTCCTTGTCGACGACGGCGTCTTTCGCCTGGCCGTCGCAGGGATCGCAGCCCTTGCAGGTGGCGCAACGCCAACGCCAGAGGCCGACACGTCTGCCCTGGTCGTACTGGCCCTTGATCTGCCGCTTGCCGTCCTCATCGTAGAACAACCAGCGCCCATGCTTCTTGCCCCGGCTGAACTGCCCGCGGCGCGCGAGCTTGCCGTTTTCATGCCACCAAGACCAGGCGCCGTCGCGCTTGCCCTTCACAAAGGGTCCGCGCTTCTCGCGCTTGCCGCCCTCACGCCAAAAGGTCCAGACGCGATCGCGCTTGCCGAGGGCGTAGTACCCCTGCGAGCGCTGCGTCTTGCCGTCTTCGTGGTAGCGCCGCCAGCGCCCATGCTTCTTGCCCTGGAGGTAGGCCCCCTCGGTGTGGAGAGTGCCGTCGCTGCGCCAGAAGCGCCACGGGCCATGGCGCTCGCGTCCAAGGTAGCCGCCGCGCTCGGCGAGCTCGCCGTTATGATGCCACGCGCGAGCTTCTCCTCGCCCACGCTCGTAGCGCCCCTCTAGGGCGATCGCGCCCGAGCGATGCCATTTGCGCCAGCGCCCATGACGCCGGCCATCGCGGTAGTCGAGCCGCTCAGCGCGCTTGCCGTTGCGATGATAGCGCCACCAGCGGCCATGCTTCACGCCTTCGCGATAGCGGCCACGCTCGATCACGCGACCGATATGGTTCTCGATCCGCGCGGGGCCGTGGCGTGTGCTGGCCCGACGACAGCTATGCTCCACCCCGGTAGCGAAGCGCCTGACGTGCGGCTCGGTACCGACGGGGCAGCGCCTGGGCTGATCGTAGCGCTGATGGAACACGACGATGGAGCCGATCACGCCTGTGATGATCAGGCAGCAGCCGACCAGGCCGATCCGCGGCCAGCCGGCGCGCAAGAGATGCGCGGCCTGCAACGTCCCCTCGTCGTCCAGCCTGCCGGTCACCTCCACGACGTCGCCGCTGCGAAGCTCCTCGCCACGCCCCCAACGTGGGTGCACCTCGAGATCCGCGACGCGAGGCTCGACGCGCGCGTTTTCCCCGCCGGCCCGCAGGTCGAAGCGCTCGGCGGCGAGCAGTCTGCCGTTGACCGCCCGCTGGAGCACGACCTCCCCACGCGGCTGAGGTCCGACGATCCGCCCCACGACGATGGTATGACCATCGACCGTTCGCGGACGCCGCGCCCGCCAGCGGAGCCCATACCAGACGAGCACCACCGAGGGGATGGTGGTCACGAGCGCCGCGCCGAAAAAGAGAGTCAACACAGCAGGAGTATAACGCGCTGACAACGCGATGCTTTCTTGCCCCGGCGCTTTGGTCGGCTATGTTTTTCGCATGGATGTGTTTCTGACGGCCCTCGGTTGTCGTCTCAACGAAGCCGAGCTGCAGAGCTGGAGCCGTGACTTCCGCGCGGCGGGGCATCGCCTCGTCTCGCGCGCCGAGGAGGCTCAGCTGGTCGTCCTGAACACCTGCGCCGTCACCGCGGAGGCTGCGCGCAAGTCGCGTAAGCTCGCCAACCGCCTGCACCGGCAGAACCCGAACGCGCAGCTCGTGATGACGGGCTGCTACGCCGAGCTCGAGCCCGAGGCTACTGGGGCGCTCGGCGGCGTCGACCTGGTGATCAACAACCACGACAAGGATTGGCTGCTGCGAGTGATCGAGCGAGAGCTCGAGCTCGCTGAGGCGCAGCCACCCACGCTGTTGCCCATCACCACGCCCTCACTCTCGAGCGACGCGTCAACGGCCTCAGCACCGGGTCGCACCCGCGCCTTCGTCAAGGTGCAGGACGGCTGCCGCAATCGCTGCGCCTTCTGCATCGTCACCGTCGCCCGGGGCGAGGAGCGCAGCCGCCCCATCGATCGGATCATCGAGGAGCTCTCCGATCTGGCCGCGCGGGGCTATCGAGAGGTCGTGCTCACCGGGGTCCACCTCGGTGGCTACGGCGCTGACCTCGGCACCGACCTCGGCGCCCTCGTCAGAGAGGTGCTCGCGCGCACGACCATCGAGCGCCTGCGGCTCTCGTCGATCGAGCCCTGGGATCTCACCCCCGGTCTCTTCGGGCTCTGGCGCGAGGGCGCTAGGCGGCTCTGCCCACATCTTCATCTGCCGCTTCAGAGCGGCTCCGACGCCGTGCTGCGTCGTATGGCGCGCCGCTGCGATACGGCCCGCTACGCCGAGCTCGTCGCGTCGGCTCGCGAGGCGATCCCCGATCTCACCGTGACCACCGACATCATCGTCGGCTTCCCGGGAGAGACGGAGGAGGAGTGGCAGGAGACGATCGCGTTCTGTGAGAAGCTCGACTTCGCGCATATGCACATCTTCAGCTACTCGGCGCGACACGGTACCGCCGCCGCGCGGATGGGGCAGCAGGTCCCAACCGAGGTCAAGCGCCAGCGGAGCCGCGAGCTGCATCGGCTGGCCAACGAGAGCCGCGCGCGCTGTCTGCAGCGCTATGTCGGCAGTGAACGCAGCGTGCTCTGGGAAGGAGCTGGCGAGGCTGTCAACGGCACGAGCACCCGCTACGGTGGCCTCACAGACAACTACCTGCGTTGCGAGATCGTGGTGCCGAACACCGTCGTGCTCGAAAACCGCCTTACGCCCGTGACCTTGAGCGAGATCGACATCGACACCTACCGCGGCGAGTTTTCCACCGCCACCTTGGCCGCGCTCACGCCACAGAGCGCCCTGGGCTGATGCCCCGATGGTGTTGGGATGCTTAGCTCCGAGGCGATCTCGGCCTCGCGGCGGACACACACGTCGACCTCTTGGTCGGCCCATCACACGATGAAGCACCGTCACCTGCTTGGGCAGCCGGAGGTGCTTGCCACGCCAGACGACACCCATCCCCCTCTCCAAGCTTGCCGTCGAGCTCGGAGGTGCCGCCGAGGATGGGCCCGGTGTTGAGGTCGTCTAGAGCGCTGACCAACTTCCCTCCCGTCTTCGCGCTGGTCTGCGACATCACAGCGGTTGTCGCTCGTTGGTTGCGTGCTACCAGCTGGCGCCCTTTTCGCTCCTACGCCGTGATTTCGTATCCTTCGCGCAGCTCGGTCTGGTGAGCGGATCAGCGCTCTAGAGCCATCAAGCCGTCAAATCAGCGATGATCCTACGAAACCCGCGTGTTAGTCGCTCGGCTCCGTGGCCTTCTTGTCACCAGCGCCACCATCGCTGGAGCCGACCGCGCCGTCTCCGCGGCTTGGCTTCTCCCTGGCGGCCTTTTCCCTGGCGGCCTTGGCCTTCGCCTTAGCAGCGGCCTTGGCCTTCGCCGCCTTCAGCGTCGCCTCCTTCTTCAGCTCGAGGGCCTTCTTGGCGGCCGCACGTCGCGCCTTGCGCGCCTGTTGACGCTTGTAGAGGAAATAGGCCCCGACGCTCGCTCCGGCAAGCATGATCGCCGTCAGGATGATCCCGACCCAACGCCAGAGCTTCGACGCGGGCTTGTCGAACTCCAGTGGCGGAGCGTCGTCCATCGCGGAGAGAGCACGCATCATGCCATCGCCCGTGGCATCCGCTGCCACGCCAGCCGCGAGGTCATCAGGTTCGAACCGAGGCCGACCTGTCGCGTGCGCCGCCGAGGGCGTCAGCGGCTCGCTCACCGCATCTCTCGGTCGCCCCGTGGGCGCGGGCATTGGCACCGGACCTCTCGTGTCTGGAGGCTCGGGAGCCGCGCGCAGCTCGACGTCCGAGCTCATCCGCTGCTCGAGGATGAGCACCTCCGCGCTGGGGTAGGCCTCCATCGGAGGATCGTAGGCGAGCATCGCCTCTGTCGGGTCTTCGTCCGAGTCGAAGGCGTAGAACTCTTCCTCTGCTAACGCGGCCGCGACCGCCGCCTCAGCCGCCTGCTCCTCGTCGCGCACCTGCTGAGGATCGATCATGGGGAGGGGGCCGGTCATGAGCATCCCTCCCGGTTCCGTGTCACGACGGTCGCGGTCGGCCTCGTGGTCTTGCGGAGACAGCCCCCCGCCGGCCCACGCCCTGGCCTCGTCGCGCGGGACGATGACCTTCATGTCGGGTAGACGTTTGGTGTCGGAGCGCTCGCGGCTCTGGCGCTGCATCGTCTCTAGCACGTTGGTTGCGCTCTCGTCGTTGTCGCCCCTCGCTTCGCTCTCGAGCTCAGGGAGCTTCGCCTCGTCGAGCGCCGTCAGCGATACGGCGGTCGCCTCACCCCCGAAGTCTTTGGGCCCCCGTAGGGGCGCCTGCTCGACGTCGCCTCGCAGCTTGAAGTCTCCGCCCTCATCAATGAGAGGCAACGGACCCGTCGTCGATGGCTGGTGAGGCGGCCTATCCCATTGAGGGACGCCACCCAGGGTGTGGCGTAAGGTCGCTCCCAACTCGGGCTGGTCGTTATCGACCGAGCTCATCTCGAGGTCGGAGCGGCCTGCTGCGGCGCCTGAGTCCAGCTGGTTGACCGTTGACGCTAGCAGGTCATCGTCGCCCGGTACGGTTGGCACCGTGTCATCAGCGCCGAAGCTGTCGTCATCGAGCCGCACACACGTGGCTTCGTCGTCGTTGATCTCGCGAGAGCGCTCGACGCTGAGGCCCATCGGAGGGGAGTCGCTCATGACCGCTTGTGTGGTCGCGTCGAGGGTCACCCCCGTCGGACCTTCGTCATCGGTCGCGAGCAGCTCCTGCGACTCAAGACGATGTGGACGCTCCGCCATCTTCGGGACCCGCAAGGTCGAGGCGGGTGCATCGACGCCCGTTGGCCACGAGACGTCGTCAAATCCTGCCTCCGCCGGGAGCGCCGATCCACGCGGCACCTGCCCTGGGGTTCGCTGTCGCGGAAGATCGTCGCGGGTGAGCTTGGCGTCTGCCGGCCGGATCGGGTTCATCTCTCGCCGCGTTCGACTCTCACCGCCGTCTCGCTTCGTGCCGAAATAGGGCTCCGGTGAGAGGGTGTTGACCGGCTCGCTCGACAGCAACCCATGCATTCGTCCGGCGACCACGCGCTCGACACGGGTGTTGTCCGAGTCGACGTCTTCGAAGCCAACAAGCGCCGCGTCGCGACGGCCGAGCATCCAGGCTCCGAGATCGCTGGTGAGCAGCAGGCCGGTGGTTGCTTGAGCGCAGCCGAGCAGATCGTCGTGGAGCGCATCAGCGCTCTGGTAGCGCAGCGGCGGATCGCGCGAGAGCGCACGCAGGACGATCGCGTCGAGCTGCGGTGGGACGAGGGGGTTCAGCTGAGAAGGCGCCTGCACGGGGGCGTGCATGACCTTGCGAATCGTCGCAGCTGGTGATTCTTCCAGAAAGAGCGGCTTGCCCGTCAGCAGCTCGTGCATCAGCACGCCCAGGGCGAAGAGATCGGTGCGCCGGTCGAGCTGCTCGCCGCGCACCTGTTCGGGTGCCATGTAGGCGAACTTGCCCTTGATCTGGCCTTGGGTCGTCTCGACCGCTCGGCGCCGAGTCTTGGCGATGCCGAAATCGGTGAGCTTCACCTCGCCTTCCCAAGAGACCAGCACGTTGGGCGGGCTGATGTCACCATGCACCAGCTTCAGCAGCTGACCGTCTGGCCCCCGCTTGCCGTGGGCATGGGCCAATCCTCGGCAGATCTCGAGCGCGATATAGACCCCGATCGAGATCGGGACGGCGTTTTCCTCGCGTAGGTTGTCGATCAGCCAGGAGAGGTCAGCGCCGTCGACCAACTCCATCACCAGATAGAGACGCCCATCGACCTCACCAAAGTCGAACACTTGAACGATGTTGGGGTGATGAAGCTGCGCCATCACCCGCGCTTCGTCGGTGAACATCCCAACCCAGGTGTCGTCGTCGCAGAGCTGAGGGCGGATCAGCTTGATCGCGACGGGGCGATCGAAGGTCGCATCGAGCGCTCGCGCGCGATGCACCTCCGCCATGCCACCGCTGCCGATTCGTTCGGCGAGCTCGTAAGGCCCGAAGCGCACGTCACCTCCGAGGGCGTCAATGAGCTCGCGATCGACCTTACGAGACCCACCGGCCCAGTCCGGAAGCGTAACACGAGAGCTGCGATTCCCTTGCTACCAGCAGGCGCCCTTCTCGCTCCTACGCCGTGATTCCGCATCCTTCGCGCAGCTCGGTCCGGTAAGCTGATCAGCGCTCTAGAGCGCTGACCAACTCACCTCCCGTCGCCGCGCTGGTCTGCGAAATCACGGCGGTTGTTGCTCGTCGGTTGCTTGCTACCAGCAGGCGCCCTTCTCGCTCCTACGCTGTGATTCCGCATCCTTCGCGCAGCTCGGTCCGGTAAGTTGATCAGCGCTCTAGAACGCGGCCGGCCGTGCTGTGCCCGGCGACGGGAGGAACTTGTGGGGGTGCTCTCAGAGATGGTCGCGAGATGAGGAGAAGGGAGGGGCGCAGCGCCTCTCAATCGTCGAGGATCTCCTTTTCCTTCTTGGAGACGGTCTCGTCGACCTTCTTGACGAAGTCGTCGGTGACCTCCTGCACCTTGGTCAGACCGCGGTGCATGTCATCTTCCGAGATCTCTTTGTCTTTCTCGAGGGCTTTGAGCATGTCGTTGGCGTCGCGGCGCTGATTGCGGAGCGCCACCTTCGAGTCCTCACCCACACCTTTGACGTCTTTGACGAGCTGCGCACGACGCTCACCCGTCAGCGGGGGGATCGGCAGGCGGATCACCTCGCCATCGGATGCCGGGTTGAGCCCCAGAGAGGACTGCTGGATCGCCTTCTCGATCACCGAGACCATCGCCTTCTCCCACGGCTTGATTGTGATCAGCCGTGGATCCGGCACCTGGAGCGAGGCCACCTGGTTCAGCGGCGAGAGGGAGCCATAGTAGTCGACCTTCACACCGTCGAGGAGCGCGACGTTGGCGCGACCGGTGCGGCGCTTGGCTAGCTCCCGATCCAGGTTCTCCAGGGTCGCTTGCATGCCCTGTTTCAGATCAGCGAGTACGTCATCTACCATGCTGTATCCCTCCTCGGCTCGCCTCAGTGGCGAGCGGCCGCGACGCGTTAGGCGTGAACTCGGGTACCCACCGTCTCGCCCGTGACGACGCGAGCGATATTACCCGATTTCCCCATGTCGAAAACCACCACCGGCAGCCCATTGTCACGACAAAGCGTGATCGCGGTCAAATCCATCACGCCCAGCTGGCGCTCGAGCACCTCACCATAGCTGATGCTCTCGAAGCGCTTCGCGTCGTCGTGCGTGGCTGGATCCTTATCGTACACGCCGTCGACCTTGGTCGCCTTGAGCAGCACCTCGGCGTCGATCTCGAGCGCGCGCAGCGCGGCAGCGCTATCAGTGGTGAAGTACGGGTTGCCCGTACCGGCCGCGAAGAGCGCCACCTGCCCGGCGTCGAAGGCCGCGAGCGCGGCGCGACGCGAGAAGGCGTCGCAGATCTGCACCACCGGGATCGCCGAGAGGACGGTCGCCGGCTGGCCGGCGCGGAGCAGCGCGTCCTGCATCGCCACGCAGTTCATCACCGTAGCGAGCATGCCGATCGCGTCGCCAGCGGTGCGGTTCATTCCCTTGGCGGCGCCAGCGGCTCCGCGAAAGAAGTTCCCGCCACCGATCACCACACCAACCTGACAGCCGGTGGAGATGACCTCTGCGATCTCTCCGGCGACGCGGTCGAGGGTCTGCGGATCGAGGGCGCTCTCGCCGCTCCCCTCGAGCGCCTCGCCGCTGAGCTTCAGCAGTACGCGCTTGGCCACGAGCTAGGCCTTCTTCTGGCCAGCGAGCTCGGCGACCTCTTCAGCGTAGTCTTTCTTCTCGACAGTGATGCCCTCGCCGACCTCCCAGCGCACGAAGCGGCGGACGCGGCAGTTCTCGCCGAGCTTGGCGACGAGATCGGTCTGAAGGTCTTTGATCTTAACCTTGCTGTCTTTGACGAAGACCTGCTCCATCAGGCAGATCTCGGTCATCCACTTTTTGATCTGCCCATCAACGATCTTGGGCAGCACGTTCTCGGGCTTGCCGGTCTCGCGGGCTGCGGCGAGGCGGATCTCGCGCTCCTTCTCGATCTCGTCGGCCGGGACCTCTTCGGGCACCAGATAGCGCGGCGCCATCGCGGCGATCTGCATCGCGACGTCGTGGGTGAAGGCCACGAACTCGTCGTTCTTGGCGACGAAGTCGGTCTCGCAGTTGACCTCGACCAGCACGCCGATGCGGCCGCCCTGGTGAATGTAGGAGTGCACGAGGCCCGAGGCCGCCGTACGCGCCGACTTCTTGGCGGCGGTGACCAGCCCCTTCTTGCGCAGCAGGTCGGCGGCCTTCTCCATGTCGCCGTCGGTCTCCTTGAGCGCCTTCTTACAGTCGCTGATGCCAGCGAGGGTGCTCTCGCGCAGCTCCTTAATCATCTGCATCGTGATGTCGGCCATCTCTTCGCTCTCTTTTCTTTCCGGGCCGGGCTTTGCGGCGGCCGGTTGGCTCGGTGTCGAAGCGGCGGGCCCGTTGGGACCCGCCGCGTTGGTTGCGTTGGTCGTGGGTGGAGACGGTACGGGCTAGCTCGAGGCCTGCTCTTCCGGCGTCGCGGCGGCCTCTGGCTCGGGGCGCGGGGCGCTGCGACGAGAGACGACCTCCACCTTGGGCCCGTCGCCACCGGAGCTGACGCGGATCGGCTCTGGGTTGGCGTCGCCCGAGTCCTTGCGCGCCACGGCGCGCTCACGACCGAGCTTCTGGCCCACGATGCAAGCGTCGGCGATCGCCGCGGTGAAGAGCTTGATCGCGCGGATCGCGTCATCGTTGCCGGGGATGACGTAGTCGACGATGTCGGGGTCGCAGTTGGTGTCGACCACGCCCACCACCGGGATCTCGAGCTTGTTGGCCTCGGCGACGGCGATGCGCTCCTTGCGCGGGTCGACGACGAACATCACGCCCGGCAGGCCCTTCATGTCCTTGATGCCGCCGAGGTTGCGCTCGAGCTTCGCCTGCTGCCGGCTGAGGCGCAGCAGCTCTTTCTTGGTCAGGCCTTCGGCGTCGCCGGAGAGCGTGGTCTCGATGGTGCGCAGCGTGTCGATCGAGTTGCGCACCGTGCGGTAGTTGGTCAGCGTGCCGCCGAGCCAGCGGTTGGTCACGTAGTACTGGCCAGCGCGGGCGGCCTCCTCTTTGATCACGTCCTGGGCCTGCTTCTTGGTACCGACGAAGAGCACCGCCTGACCCGCCGCGGCGGCCTCGAGCACGCGCTCGTAGGCCTTCATGAAGAGCGGCAGGGTCTTTTGGAGGTCGACGATGTGGATCCCGTTGCGCGCGCCGTAGATGTACTGGCGCATCTTCGGGTTCCAGCGCTTGGTCTGGTGACCGAAGTGCACCCCCGCCTCGAGCATCGCGCGCATCGTCATCACCGGCCCCTCGCCGGGCATCACCGGCTGACGCGGCTTGGGCTGCGGGCGTGGCTTTGGCGCCGGCTTGGCCTCGGCTGTGGGAGCCGGGGCGGCGGCAGCCGGGGCGGCGGCGGCAGCCGGGGCGGCGGCGGCAGCCGGGGCGGCGGCGGGAGCCGGGGTGGCGGGAGCCGGGGCGGCGGCAGGAGCCGGGGTGGCGGGAGCCGGGGCGGCGGGAGCCGGGGCGGCGGGAGCCGGGGCGGCCTCGGTGGCCTTGGCGTCTGCAGCGGGTGCTTCGGGGGTGGCGGCCGGGGTGGCCTCGGTGTTCTCGCTCGTCTGTCTCTCGCTCGTCTGTCGCTCACTCATCGGTCGCTCCTTCGCGTTCTATCCCGGCGGGCCGAAAGGTGCCCTCACCGGGCCGCCGCCGCGTCGCTATCTATCCGCCCAACCTATTGATATTACAAGATATATCGTTAGGCACGCAGGACGGTACGACGCGGCGTGAGTCGTCTCGCCTTCTCCTTCGCTCCACCGCGGAGCGCCGAGAGGCGCGATCCAGTACCACGCAGCACCTAACTTGGCAAGATGGTTGGAGCAAACCAGATGCGCTGACTACAGCAGCTGGTCGGCCTTGATCCGCAGGTAGGTGTTGATCAGCTCGGGGGTGGCCTTGGCGGGCGGGATGTCGAGCACCAGCGCGCCCATACGCTGGATCTGCGAGGCCATCTGCTCGCGCCAGCTGCAGAGCTCGGCGGCGGCGCCGATGGCGAAGAGGTCGGGGACGCTCTGGGGGACCTCGTCGGCGAGGGCGAAGAGATCCTCGTCGCGCATCAGCATCACCAGGGGCAGGTGGCGACGGGTGAGCACCTTCAGCTGCGGCGCGAGCAGCGCGAAGGAGGCGGCGTCCATCACGTTGGTCATCAACACCACCAGGCTGCGCTGCCGCACCCGCCGCTGCAGGGCGATGAAGGCCTGCTCGTAGTCCGACTCGCTGTCGGAGACGCGCACGTCGTAGAGCGAGTAGAGCATCGCCGTCTTCGAGCGCAGCCCGGACGACAGCGGCAGCACCTTGCGCACCTTATGGTCGAAGGCCAGCAGGCCGACGTTATCGCCCTGCTCGAGCGCCATATGGCTGAGCATCAGCGCCGAGTTCAGCGCGTGGTCGAGGGTCGAGAGCCCCCCCGATCGGGCGGACGGGTGAGAGGCGGCGTATGAGAGCCCCGCCATCGGCCGCCCGCAGTCGATCATGAACACGATGTTCTGGTTGCGGCTGACCTGATACTCGCGGGTGATCAGCTTGCGGCAGCGCGCCGAGGCGAAGGGGTCGATCCGACGATAGTCGTCGTCTCGTTGGTACTCGCGTAGGCGATCGAACTCGAGGTCCGAGCCGCGGCCGCGGGTCTGGCGAAAGCCCATCAGGTCGATGCGGTTGCGCCGGGCCAAGAGCGCGTAGGTGCCGAGGATCTTCACGTCCGGCAGCACCTTCATGGGATGGGGGATCGTGCGCTTATGCTGCCGTCGCCAGAGGCCGAGCACGCTCGCCACGCGTAGGTAGGTCCGCTGCACGTCGTAGGCGCCGCGGCGCGTGGGCAGCACCTCGAAGCGAAAGAGGCGTTTGTTACGGCCCTCGACCCAGCCCACGAGGGGCATCCCGTCGAGCTCCATCGTCGCCGGGAAGGACTCACGCAGCTCGACCCAGACCCGCCGCCGGCTGCCGTTGTACACCGTGAGAGTGAAGCGGTTGGTCGCGCCCACCGAGAGGTTTTGCGGCCCCGTGCGCTCGACGAGCAGCTTGCGCTTGCCGGGCAAGGTCAACGCGTCGAGCAGGACGATCCCCGCCACCATGGCGTCAGCGATCAACACCAACGTGAGCTGCTCAGGCCACAGCGCGGCCAGACCGGCGAGCACCAGCGGGCCAGCGAAGAGCAGAAGTAGACGTCCAGTGGGGATCGGCAAGTCTTCAGACCTCTCTTATGGTATCTGACTGACGAGCAACGAAGCCAGGGGGAGTCTCTCGCGTCAACGAACCCAACTCTCGACAACAGCGCCGCTCAGCGCAGCTCCGGGACCTCCACCGAGGCGAGGATGTCGCGCACCACGTCGTCGGCGCTGATCCCCTCGATCTCGGCGTCGGGGTTGAGGATCAAGCGGTGGCGCAGCGTCCACGGCGCCAGCCGGGCGATGTCGTCGGGGTTGACGTAGTCGCGGCCGACCATCGCCGCGGCGACGCGGCTGGCCAAAAGCAGCGTCACGCTCGCCCTGGGGCTCGCGCCCATGAACAGCGAGCCCCAGCTGCGGGTCTGGCCTACCACCGAGGTGATGTAGGCGAGCACGCGCTCGTCGACCTCGACGGTGGTGACGTGAGCCCGAAGCTCGGCGATGGTCGCGGTGTCGCAGACCGGGGCCACGCCGGCGCTGTCGAGGTCGTCGGCGCGAAAGCCTGCCGCGTAGTTTTGCAGGATCCGGTTCTCTTCGCTCTTGGCCGGGTAGCTCATGTGGAGCTTGAACATGAAGCGATCGAGCTGCGCCTCGGGCAACGGATAGGTGCCCTGGCTCTCCACTGGGTTCTGCGTGGCCATCGTGATGAAGGGCGAGGGCAGCTCATGGCGCGTGCCGTCGATGGTCACCTGCGCCTCCTGCATCGCCTCGAGCAGCGCGCTCTGGGTCTTGGCCGGCGCGCGGTTGATCTCATCGGCGAGGAGCAGCTGGGTGAACACCGGGCCAGGGCGGAAGACCAGCTGCGAGGCCTTGGCGTCGTAGACCTTGTTGCCCGTCACGTCGGAGGGCATCAGGTCCGGAGTGAACTGGATCCGCTTGAAGTCGAGGGCGAGGACTCGCGCGAGGGTTCGCACCAGCAGCGTCTTGCCTAGCCCGGGGACGCCCTCGATCAGCACGTGGCCCTGGGCGATCAAGGCCACCAGCACGCCCTCGACGATCTCTTCTTGGCCGACGAGCACCTTTGCCACCTCTTGGCGGATGCGATCGACCGTCTCTGCGAAGCTCTGTGCGTCCAACTCGTTCTCCGTCGAATCGATGGGTCTGCTGCGGTGCCGCGGCTCGTTCCTCGCCACGTCTACCTCATTCATCTCGCTAGTCTCGAATCTCGCCGATGCCCGCCTTGCGGGCCAGATCGCAGAGACCTACGGCTAGCCGGTAGTCACGCATTACGCCTCGACTATCTTGACTCTGCTTCTGCTCGGCGGCGTACTCGACCTGCGCCAAGAGGCTCTCGATGCTGTCGGCGTCGGTGCCAGTGCGCGTCGCCAGGCGCTGCGCCAGCGCCGCTCGCTCCTGAACTCCGGCCGCGCCGCGGGGGTTGGCGCGCTTGCCGTCGGCGCCTTGACCGCGGTAGCGCAGCCGTCGCTGGAAGCGCTCGTAGAGCAGCGAGAGCGCGTAGCCGGACGAGCCGGCGCGCTGATAGAGCGTGCCCAGAGAGCGAGCGTGCTCGGCGAAGGCCCGCCGCCGCGAGGGGCTGAAGGCGTCGGCGTCACCGAAGCGCGGGGTGATCTTCCATAGCACCAAGAGCAACAACACCAGCCCATGGAAAAAGAGCGTCGTCAGCTTGGCCCGCTTCAACATCTTCCAGAGCGCGCCACCCTGACGCACCTCGTAATAGGCCACCTGGGCGCGCAGCGGGGTGTTGACCTGCAGCCACCGTCGCAGGACTACCGCCAGGTCGTCGCGGTCGAGCTCGTCGTTGGTCAGCAAGCCGTCGTGGGCCAACACCAGCACCTTACCCTTGCCCACGTCGTGCTCGAAGATCAGCGCGCTGGTCGACTGGCCCGTCTGCGTACCACCCTGCTTCTTCGAGCCCTGCTTCTTCGAGCCCTGCTTCTTCGAGCCCTGCTTCTTCGAGCCCTGCTTCTTCGAGCCCTGCTTCTTCGAGCCCTGCTTCTTCGAGCCCCTGCCCTTGCGGGTCTTGGTCGCGTAGGTCGAGGCCAACACCCGCGCGGTCGGCGGAGCGTTCAGCACACAGGCGGCGTTGCGCAGCTTCAGCTTGTCGTCGGTGTTCACCTTCGCCACGTCGCCGAGCGGCCGCAGCTCGCGCTCGATGGTCAGCTTGGAGAAGCTCACCGAGCCACAGTGGCGGCCCGCCTCGACGAGCGCTGGCGCGATGACCAGCAGCCTGCCCGCTCTGGCCCACTCCAGGGCGATCCGCGCCGAGCGCTTGCCCACGGGGCCGACCATCAGCGCTACGTTGGCGGCCGGCGTCGTCGCGTTGCCCTTCAGCTCACGGATGTCGAAGATCCGGCGCATCCGATAGCCGAGGTCTTGGAGAAAGAGGTAGAGCACCTTGGTGCCGCCGGGCGACTTGGCGTAGCTCGAAGGCGGTGTTTGGCTCTGGGCGCGCGCCGTCCCGGGCGCGGCGAGCAGGCCGAGGAGAAGCGCCGTGTAGACCGGGAGCGCGAGCGTGCTGAGGCGGGTGCGCATCAGGCCCTCCCTCTGGCGTCGAGCAGGCGATCGCGAAGCAGCCCCTCGAGCTCGTCGAAGCGGGAGCTTGGCGGCGGCTTGTGGCCGAGCACGGAGCGTTCGGCGGCGATGGTCACCTCGGCTAGGAGCTCGCGCAGCGGCGGCTTGGAGAGCAGCCGCGTTACGTATTGCCAGTTGGTGGTCGTCGTGTCGAGGGAGAGGTGACCCTGACGCTCGAGCGCCACCAGGGTGACGCGATGCAGCGCGCCGAAGGCCTCGACCAGCTTGCCTTCGTGGAGCAAACGCCGACAGTGCTCGAGCGAGACCTCCCAGGGCCCGCAAAGCTCCGCCTCCAGCTGCTCGCCTTCATCAGGAGACTCTGCTGCCTGCTCGCTGGGCGCGGCGTGGTAGCCCGAGCGCAGCGCCAGCACCAGCGGGACGAGCATCGCGATCACAACGACGGCGATCAGGAGGTAGCCGAGCATCGGCGGCAGCGAAGGCGCCCGCCAGCGTCGCGACGAGCGCTTACTCGGCTCGCCCTCGCGCTGCTGCCGCTGGCAGCTGCAGCCCTGGTTGTCGTTGGCCTTGGGCTCGACCTCGACGCGCTTGATCTTGAGGCGCGCGTAGATCCTTTTTAGCCGATCGTGGGTGTCCTTGACGTCGGCGCCGCGGTCTTTCGCGGGGGGAGGGCTCTCCCTCTCCACCGCCGAGAGGGAGAGCCCCGGGACGACGGCCATCAGCACGACGGCCGAAAAGAGCAGCGCGCCCCGACGGAAGCTACCCCCCATGGCCAGCCCTCGTCACCGAGCCGCTGTAGCCACCGCTGGAGGTCTCGAGCGCCTGGGCGCGAGCCCGGAAGGCTATCTCGAGATCCCAGCCCTCTTTGCGCGTCCGCACCTCGAGGTAGACGAAGAACCAATAGAGCGTCACATAGGGCACTATCAGGCAGAAGGCGCCGAGGCCGAGAAGATGCGGGTAGAAGTCGTAGCGCACCAGATCGCCGATCAGCGCGACGTTGGTGCCGATCGCGTAGCGGATGAAAAAATGTGTCAGCGCGGCCATCGCGCCGGTCCAGTAGACCACCATCGCTGCGGCGTTGAGGGCGTGGAGCACGGTCAGGCCGTTGAAGCCGGCGGCGAAGTGGCGTCCGCGCTGCAGCGACGCGCTGAACCCGGAGCCCTCGAGGCCGACGATTGGCCCGATGAACCAGCTCATGCGCCAGAGGTAGAGCCCAGGCACGATCACGCCGATCAGGCCGATCGCCGTTAGCAGGCGGTTGACCAGCAACAGAAAGAGGTGCGGAGTGAAGCACCGCAGGCTGGTGCTGAGGACGGCGCCCGACGTCACCGTCGGTGAGAAGACGAGGTGCCCGACGGTGACCACCATCGGCAGCGAAAACGCCGACGCCAGCGTGAGGGTCAAGAGCCAGATCCACCAAGGTGAGAGCTCAGTGCCCAAGAGCAGCCCAAGCGAGAGCAGCGCCAGCGGTATGGTGTAGAGCGCCCAGGCGAAGAGCAGGCGGCCCTTACGCTCCTGCAAAAGGCGCGTGGCCATCGCCACGGTCTGGCCCACGCTGCGGGAGCGGATCTCGACCTGAAGATCGCCGGGGTTCATGCTACCTCGCTCGACAGCGTGGCTGAGGACTTCAAGCTGCGAGCTGAAGCCGAGCCGGAGACCCCCAAAGACTTGATGCCCAAAGACTTGATGTCGGTCTGCTGCTCCGCGGAGACCTGACGTCCAACGCGCCAGGGCCAGTAGCCGAGGTAGAACACGAGAAAGAGCGCGCAGAGCCCACCAAAGCCGAACTTCACCGCGATCGGCAGCGATGAGGGAGAGAAGAAGCCCTCGATCAGCGCCGCGCCGGCGAGCAAGGTGGCCGCGCCGAGCACCAGGATCACGGCCTCGTAGGCGGCCCGACGCAGCGACTCACCGCGGCGAAGCTGTCCGGTGGCCAACGCGCCGAAGCCGAGGCGCAGCCCTGCTGCGCCGGAGAGGCCGATGGCTGTCAGCTCGAAGGGCCCGTGGCCGATGATGAACGACAGGAGGTTCATCGCCACGTCACTATGACCGAGAAAGCCGACCACCGCCCCGATCACCACCCCGTTGTAGATCAGAAAGAACAAGCTCCCTAAGCCGAAGAAGACCCCGGTAGCGAAGCATTGAAAGGCGATGCCGATGTTGTTTTTGACGTAAAAGCCGGTCATCGCCGTGTCTTGGAGCTCGCTCCTGCCCTCCTTGTGGCCCCGCTCGTACATCTTCTCGAAGGACTCGAGCATCCCCTTGGGCACGATCTGGTAGAGCGCGTCTTCGTTGAAGGTCGCCAGGCCGATCACCGCCAGCATCGGCGCGTAGAAGAGGGTCAGCCCGGTGGCGACGTAGACCGCGTTGCGCCGCACGGTGAGCGGAAAGAGCCGAAAAAAGAAGCGCCGGACCAGCCCTCGAGGCCAGGCCGGCGCGGCATAAAAGAGGTTATGGCCGCGCACCGCGAGGGTGTTGAGGTAGTCGACCAGATCGTCAGAGAAGCCCTGCGCCCGGGCACGCTCGAGGTCGGCGCAGACGCTGCGGAAGAGCGCGGAGAAGCGCCCGAGCTCCTCCGGCGTAGCGCTCTTGCGCCGCCCCCGAGACCCGAAGTGCGTCAACAGCATCTCCAGCTCAGCCCAATCACCGCGGCGGCGGCGCACCATCTCTTCGGCGGTCATGGTCTGGCTCCGAGGGCTTGGGAGGGGTCGGCCTCGCGTCGCGCGGCGCTAGCGTGGAGCCGCGTGAGGAAGGCCGTGGCGTCATCACCGACCTGCAAGCCAAAACGCTGGGCGTAGGGCGCGGCGAGGATCTGGGCCAGCTCTTCCCGTCGCTCCGGGTGGAGCCGGTCCTTGCGCTCGACGAAGTCGGCGAGCATCTGCAGCTCACGGTTCGAGAGCCGCAGCCCGCGCAGCTGCGCCTCGCCGACCGGCGGTCCATCCACGGCGCCGAAGGGCGGTGGCTGCTTGCTCGGCCGGCTCGCTACGCCGCTGTACCAGCTCTTGCGCTCGAGGATCACCACCGTGCCAGCGGCGAGATCGCCGAAGCGTTGGAAGCGCTTGGTCACGAGCATCGCCAGCGAGCCCGAGGCGTAGGATCCGACGAAGCCGAGAGGTGGCAGGCCATCGGCCGCGCGCAGCAGGTTTCGCAGCACGCTCTCGAAAAAACCGATCGGCTCGCCGCCGACCTTGACCACCCGGAGATCGAAGATACGCTTGCCCGGCGACTGGCCGTTCCAGAACAGCTCGAAGATGACGTAGTAGCCCCACTCGACGACGAAGTAGAGGATCAGCCAGATGCCGATGCCAGCGAAGATCGTCGGACCGAGGGCGAAGACGAAGACCAGGCCGACGGCTAGCATCACGGCGACGCGGACCAGCAGATCCATACCGTAGGCCTTCGCCCGGTCCGTGAGACTGGCGAGCTCGTAGCGGAAGGTGGCTCCCTCGGGGGAGTCGACGGCCAGACCGGTGCGAATCATCGAGAGCCTGAAGCTATCCGAAAAGAGACCACCTTGCCAGGAGTGCGCGTTTGACCCTATGGTTTTCTCTACTCAAGAGCACCCCCACACCTTCGGGACCGAGCCGGGTGCTGAGCTGCCGAGCCGATGTCGTAGCCGAATGAGCCCTACGGGTGGTACGGCGAACGTTCTGAGGCCTAGAAAGCGGCCGGCGGTGCTGTGCCCGGCGACGGGAGGCATGTGTGGGGTGCTCTCAACTTGGAGACGATGCGATGACCCAGGACAACCCCTACGCTCCACCTACAGCGAGCACGACTCCCAACACACCCCAGCAGCCGCCCCCTGGCGTGGCGATCGACGAGGGCACGCTGAGCTTCTCGTCCTACGGATGGGAGGTGGTCTCGGATATGGCGAAGTGGATGCGTATCGTCGCCGGCTTCTTGTTTGTCGTTGGCAGCCTGATGGTGCTGATGGGGCTCGGCTTCGCCGTCTGCGCCAACCAATTCGTCAGCCGTATGGGCGGGGCGATGACCGGAAGCGTGGTCGCCGGCATCTTCCTCTACGCCGTATTCCTGATCGCCAGCGCGACCTGGCTGCGCGGGGCGGCGCGCCACTTCTACGAGGGGGTGATGGGTGACGCCACCAACCCCTTGGCGATGGGCTTTCGCAAGCTGCGGCTCTACCTGATCGGCTACGGCCTGTTGCAGGTGGTGGGCCTGGCGACCACAGTCATTCAGCTCGTGTTGAGATAGGAGGGCGCGATGGACGGAGGACGGATTCCCTTTACACACGAAGACGAAGAGCGCATCGCCAGCGCCGCGCTCTGGGGCATCATCGCCGCGATCATCTCGATCGCCGCTGGGCTCCTCGATCTCGGGATCAAGCTCTACCAGGGCAGAGGGCTGAACCTGGGCCCCGCGATCAGCGTGACGACCACGATCGTGCTCGGCATCCTCCTCTGCCAGGCCTGCGTCGCCTTTCGCAAAGTGGCGCTCACCGACGAGGCCGATGAGCACTATCTCCTCGAGGGCTTTCAGAAGCTCCGGATCTACTTCAAGGTGCTGGGTATCCTCCTGATCGTCGCGAGCTGCCTGGTCGGCGTGGCGATGCTCGGCATGCTGATGTGCAACCTAGCGCTCTAGTCGAGCTGGGCGCACCATAGCGAGATGTGCGCTGGGTTGATGCGACGGATGCGGCTGCTGAGCCGCTTGACGGTGAAGGAGAGCTGGGAGCTCTTGCGCGCCGCGCCGACGGTCTGCCGTTACCGCGCCACGCTGCGCTGGGTCCCCTTTCGTGACCTGGCGCGCCGCGCTCTGCGTCCGCCAGCGCAGGTCGATGTCGCGCCACGAGCTCGGGCCGAGCTCGCCGAGCTCTCCCGCGCGGTCAGCGCGACGGCGGCGCTGCTCAAGGGCACCACGACCTGTCTGGTGCAGGCCCTCGCGTTGGTCGACCTCGCCCGCCGCCGGGGCATCCCCGCCGAGCTCTGCATCGGCGTCACGCACAGCGAGGGGGAGAGCGAGGTCGGCATCGATGGCCACGCGTGGGTCGAGCTCGAGGGCGAGGTGGTGCACGGCGCGTCGGAGCGCGACTACCGGCGGTTCTCGTCTTTCGAGGCGATCGTGGCCACGTTGCCACGCTAGCGCCGACAGGCGCCTTTCACGTTCGCCGTACCGCCCGCAGGGCTCATGTCTTCGGCTACGACATCGGCGCGGCAGCTCAGCACCCGGCTCGGTTTTGAATGTGTAGGCCTGCTCCTCAATCAAGAGACTGCTAGGCCAGGAACGGTACGGCGTGCTTGCCGAGGTATGGATCGCGGTGACAGCGCGATACCCGGCGACGGGAGGAAGACAGATGCTGCCGTCAGCGCCCCACCAGACCTGCGAGGAGGGGGAAGCCGAGGGGGACGGTGACCAGCGCCGTGAGGGTGCTGTAGAACACGGCTCGCGCGGCGAGCGGCACATCACCCTCGAAACGTTCAGCGAAGAGGCCGCAGCTGATCGCCACCGGCATCGAGGCGATCAGCAGGCCGATCAGCACGGAGGCTGACGTGAGCGCGAGCCCGGCCCGGACGGCCAAGAGGTAGGCCCCGGCGGTGAGCGCGGGGGCCAAGAGCAGGCGGGTCAGGAGCACGCCGACCACGGCGCGGTCCGGTCTCAGCGTGGCCAGCTCGAGGGCGCCCAGGAGCACGCCGGTGATGAAGATCGACAGCGGCACGGCGACGCTGCCGAAGAGCGAGAGCGCCGAGAGCGCCGTAGCGCTGAGCAGCGGCAGGACCCCTTCGAGCTGACCGATGGGCGTCACCAGCAGCCTCCGCACCGACGGCGCGACCAAGGCCACGACCAGGCCGAGGGCGGTGGCGACGAGGCCCGGGTTGGTCAAGAGCTCGCGGAGCAGCCCCCAGTCGGGTCGCCGCGCGCGCAGGGTCCCGACCCCGAGGGTCCACAGCGCGACCAGCGAGCCGGCGTTGTAAAGAAAGACCGTCCGCGTGCCCGCCGCCCCGTAGAGCGCCTCCGAGATCAAGAGCGGCAGAAAGACCCAGTTCGGCGTCGCCGCGACGAAGACGTAGCTACGCCGGAGCCCTGGGCGCGCGAAGAGCGGCATCGTGGCGAGCCCCATCAGCTCCGCGACGACGAAGATCGCCAGCGCCGCCAGCGGCAAGACCCATTCGTCGCGGAGCGCCGCCGCATCCACCGTGCGCGCGAGCTGCGTGAAGGCGAGCGCCGGGAGCGCCCAGTCGACGACCAGGCGGCTGAGCTGCTGTGCGCTCGCGTCGCCGATGACGCCGCGACGTCGGGCGACGAAGCCTCCTAGAAGCAGCGCGAAGAGCACGCCGATCTTGCTCAGCACGATCCGATGGGCAGCGGTCACGCGCCGATGATGCTCCGTGAGAGGGCAGCAGGCAACGTCGGGGGCCGAGGACTCGCGACAGGCCAAGATGGTTGCGGTAGAGTTGCTCTAGAATTGGCCAGCGGGCGCGATACGAGCCATGACCAAACCTAAGAGCACCCCTACAAATCCCTCCCGTCGCCGGGCAGAGCGCTGCCGGCCGCTTTCGATACCTCAGAAAGCTCGCCGTATCGCCCGTAGGGCTCATGTCTTCCCGTATGGCTCATGTCTTCGGCTACGCAATCGGCGCGGCAGCTCAGCACCCGGCTCGGTCCCAAGTGTGTAGGGGTGCCCCTAAAGACGACCTTGTCGGGACCGTCTTCGACGGGCGCTTTCGCGTTCAGCGTGTGCTGGGCGCCGGGGGCATGGGGACGGTCTACCTGGTGCACCACGAGGTGTTGCAGCGCGACTTCGCGCTAAAGACGATCCACGAGAACCTGCTGGCGGACCCCGAGCTGGCCCAGATGCTGCGCCGCGAGGCCCGCGCCGCCAGCCGCGTGCAGCACCCCAACGTCACCTTCGTCTTCGACTACTCCCACTCCGCCGACAACGTGCCCTACATCGTGATGGAGTACGTCGAGGGTGTGACCCTCGGTCGGATGATCAGCGACCTGCTGCGCCGTGGCGGCGAGTACTCGTTTCCGCTGCTGCGCGCGGTGGACATCTTGGCCCAGGTCGCCGACGCCCTCGCTGCCGCCCACGCCCAAGGGGTAATACATCGAGACCTCAAGCCGGCCAACGTGGCGTTGACGACGAAGCGCGGCCGCTCTGACCTGGTGAAGGTGCTCGACTTCGGTCTGGCCAAGCTCACCCAAAGCGGCACGCTCAACTCCGTCGACTCGCGCGCCGTCTTTGGCACGCCCGAGTACATGTCGCCCGAGCAATGCCTGGAGCAAGACGGGGTCGACCATCGCACTGACATCTACAGCTTTGGCGTGATGGCCTATGAGGTGATCTGCGGGTTCCCGCCCTTCGTCGGAGAGCCGCTGCAGGTGCTCTACGCGCACCAAGAGAAGCAGCCGCAGCCGCCCTCGCACCGCCTCGGCGACGACGACTTCCCGGTGCAGCTTGACGACTTGATCCTGCGCTGCCTGCGCAAGGAGCCAGCCAAGCGGCCCCAGGCCGCGGCCGAGCTGGCCACCGAGCTGCGGCAGCTCCTCGCCAGCCTGCGCATGGAGACCCTGCCGCCGCATAGCGAGACCGGTGTGCTCAGCCCCTTCGGCTCGATCCCCACCGCCTTCGTCCGCGAGAGCAGCGGGCAGCTGGTCGCTCCAGGTGGCCCTGGTGACGTCGCCAAGACCCTCATCTCCGAGCCCGCGATGCTCGCCGAGGGCACCCCCGGCGACGACGAGTCGCATAAAATGGAGGATCTCGTCCGCGCGTTACGCGAGCAGGATCTCGCCGACGCGAACTTGGTTCACCTGCTGTCGCGGATGCTCGAAGCCGACGACGAGGTGCTCGAGGCCGAGCTCGAGGCCGACCTGCTGCAGGGACAGATCGTGCACCTCGAGATGCGCACTCGCGAGCGCGAGGCGCAGCTCCGCGAGGCGCTGGTGCAGATCGAGCATGAGTCGACGCGGCAGACCCAGCGGATGGACGAGCCAGGCGCTACCTGCTCTCCCTACGGGCGGAAGGCCTCCGATGAGTCGCGCCGACACGGGGTCGTGCGCCAGATCGATCGGTTGGCGCAGCGCGCCACCGAGCTGGCCAACCGGATCCGTCGAGTCTCGGACGCGCTAGACGGGCGGCTACGTATACTAGAGGAGCGCCTCGAGGGGGTGGAGCTGCAGCTCGCCGAGCGCCGAGACGACGCCGCGAACCTGCGCGAGATCTTGCGCAAGCAGCTCCATAAGGTGCAAGAGACCGCTATCGCCGCCAGCGACGATTTCGCCCCCATGTTTCGCAAGGTCGGGTTCTAACAGGCTGTTGATCTCACAGCCCCTCACGACGCTTGTCCTTCGAATCGGGCTCTTTTTCTCGCTTTCATGGCGCTGACCCTTCGTAGTCGTTGCGCCGATCCCCCGCCCGCCGCTAGCCTCTCGACACCATGAAAAACGCCAAGCTCGAAGTCCTGATCGACGCCGTGCTCCGCGCAGTCTCCGAACGTTTGGGGAGCGACGCCGACCCGCAGCTCTCGCAGCTCGTGGTCCGCGAGGTGGTCAACGCCGTGCTGCGAGACGACGGGGGCGCGAGCCTCGAGCGCCGCGCCGGGCCGCTGGCCGACAGCGACGGGCCGAGCCACGCCGTGGTCACCGCGAGCGGTAAAAACACCAAAGGTGTCGTCGCCGCCGTCTCGAAGGTGATCGCCGACGCCAACGGCGACATCCAAGACATGTCCCAGACGATCGTCAGCGACTTCTTTACGCTGATCATGATCGTCTCCCTCGACAACCTGACCATGCCCTTCGCGCAGATGAAAGAGGCGCTCAAGAGCGCCGGCGAGCAGCTCGGCTTCCACATCGTGGTGATGCACGAAGACGTGGTGCGTGCCCTGCAGCGCGTCTAACGTCTCGCCCACCCCCAGGCCAAAGAAGACAAAGACAACAGGCCACCGTCGCCCGGCAAAAGGAGCCGCCATGATCTGGCAAAGCACCGAGGTCACCGAGATCCTGCAGATGATCGAGGAGGAGCACCTCGATATCCGCACCGTGACGATGGGCGTCTCGCTGCGCGGCGTGCGTGGCGAGTCGATCAAGCAGTTCGCCGCCAACGTGTACGACCACATCTACAGCTGCGCCAGCGAGCTGGTGCCGACGATCGAGAAGCTGCAAGACGATCTCGGCGTGCCGATCACCAACAAGCGCCTCTCGGTCACGCCGGTCGCGCTGGTCGCCGAGCGCACCGGCGCCGATAGCTTCGTCGAGGTCGCCCAGGCGATGGATCGCGTCGCGGCGGACTGCGGTGTCGACTACATCGGCGGCTTCTCGGCGCTGGTCGAAAAAGGCGCCACCGCCGGCGACGAGGTGCTGATGCGCTCGATCCCTGAGGCGCTGACGGTCACCGAGCGGGTCTGCTCGTCGGTCAACGTCGCCACGACGCGCGCCGGGATCAACATGACCGCGATCCGCTTGATGGGCGAGCGGATCCAAGAGCTCGCCGACAACACCAAAGAGGATGGCGGCCTCGGCTGCGCCAAGCTGGTGGTCTTCGCCAACATCCCCGACGACAACCCCTTCATCGCCGGCGCGATGCACGGCGTGGGCGAGGCCGACATCGTGCTCAACGTCGGTGTCAGCGGCCCCGGCGTGGTCAACTCGGCGGTGCGGCGGCTGGTCCAGCGCGAGCCCGGCTGCGATCTGCTGGCCATCGCCGAGACGATCAAGCGCACGGCGTTCAAGGTCACCCGCGCCGGCGAGCTGATCGGCCGCGAGGTCGCCCGTCGCCTCGGCGGCTCGGCGCGCTTTGGCATCGTCGACCTCAGCCTCGCGCCGACGCCAGCGATCGGCGACTCGGTGGCCGAGATCCTCAAGGCGATGGGCCTCGAGCAGCCTGGCGCGCCAGGCACCACCGCCGCGCTGGCGCTCTTGACCGACGCGGTGAAAAAGGGCGGCTTGATGGCCTCATCGGCCGTCGGCGGCCTCTCGGGAGCGTTCATCCCGGTCAGCGAGGATCAAGGCATGATCGACGCGGTGAAGATGGGCGCGCTGACCCTGGAGAAGCTCGAGGCGATGAGCGCCGTCTGCTCCGTGGGCCTCGACATGGTCGCCGTCCCCGGCGACACGCCGGCCGAGACGCTGAGCGCGATCATCGCCGACGAGATCTCGATCGGCGTGGTCAACAACAAGACCACCGCCGTGCGCATCCTCCCGATTCCAGGCAAGGGCCCTGGCGAATGCGTCGAGTGGGGCGGCCTGCTCGGCACCGCGCAGATCCAAGAGGTCAACCCCTACGGCTGCGGCCGCTTCGTCCATCACGGCGGCCGCGTCCCCGCTCCGCTGATCTCGCTGCGCAACTGACGTATCGACAGAAATCGAGCTAGCCCAGCGCATCAACGGCGTGTCCAACGAGCGCGCGCAGCGGCCTCGAGCGCGACTGAGACGTCGCCGAGCATCGAACGAGCGACAACGACGAGAGCGAGGTTGCGCCCGTGGGCTGCTGCTCTATCGTCTCTGCGATGCTTCACGACACTCACGCCCACCTGACCCACCCGTTGATCGCCGAGGACGCGGCGGCGATGCTCGAGCGCGCGATCGCCGCGGGCGTGACCCGGGTGATCACCAACGGCCTCAACTACGACGACAACCTCGCCGTGCAGCGCCTGGCGCGCGCTCACCAGGCGATCGTGCGCCCAGCCTATGGGCTCTACCCCGTCGACGCCGTGCTCGACGAGATGACCGCCGCGGGCGTCGACTACCCGCGCGCTCCGGGGGAGAGCCGCGCCGAGGAGACCCTGAGCTGGATCGAAGCGCACGCCGACGAGGCGATCGCTATCGGCGAGGTCGGGCTCGACGCCAAATGGGTCCCGGAGCCCTTCTGGGAGCTGCAGGAGCAGCGCTTTTGCCAGCTTGTCGAGCTCGCCGTGCGCGTCGACAAGCCGCTGATCATCCACAGCCGCAAGCGTGAAGCCCGCTGCTTCGAGCTCTGCCGCGAGATGGGCGTCGAGCGCGCTCAGTTCCACGCCTACTCGAGCAAGCTCAAGCTCGCGCGACGGATCGCCGACGCGGGCTACTATCTCTCGGTGCCGGCCAACGCGCGACGCGCCGATCAATACGGTCAGCTGCTGCGCGCGCTGCCGCGCGAGCGCCTGCTGCTCGAGACCGACGCGCCCTACATGAGCCCCGATCGCGAGCGCCTGCCGAAAAACGAGCCCGCCTCTGTCGCCGAGACCGCTCGCTACGCGGCCGAGCTCTGGGAGCTCGACCTCGAGGAGACCGCCCGCTGCTTCGCCGACAACTACCGCGCGCTCTTTCGCGACGAGCCTGTCTGAGCCTGTCTGAGCCGCTCCGACCGAGGCCACAGCGAGCAGACGACCGACTGTCGGCAGACACTCACGACCGACTGTCGGCGGACTGGCTGTCAGCAGACACTCACGACCGACTGTCGGCAGACACTCACGACCGACTGTCGGTGGACTGACTGTCGGCAGACACCCACGACCGGCGGACGTGTCTGCTAGCGATACTTTTTCAGCTCGAGGCGCGCGACCATCCCCCGGTGAACCTCGTCTGGGCCGTCGGCGAGGCGCAGCGCGCGGCCCATCACGAACAGCCAGTTGAGCTCGGGGTCGGACATCCCTTCGCCGCCGTGGATCTGCATCGCCGCGTCGGTCACCGACTGCAGCATGCTCGGCGCGACGACCTTGATCGCCGAGATGTCGGTCAGCGCGCCAAAGGTCCCCTGGGTGTCGAGGGTCCAGGCCGCCTTGAGCGTCAGCAGCCGGGCCTGATCGATCGCGATCCGCGCCTTGGCGATGACGTCGCGGTTGGCGCCGAGGTCACATAGCGATTTGCCGAAGGCGACGCGATCCAGCGCCCGCTCGCAGAGCCGTTGCAGCGCCCGCTCCGCCGCGCCGATGGCGCGCATGCAGTGATGGATCCGCCCCGGCCCGAGGCGCCCTTGAGCGATCTCGAAGCCACGTCCGGGGCCAGCGATGATGTTGCTTGCCGGCAGCCGCACGCGGTCGAAGAGCAGCTCGCCGTGGCCGTGGGGCTCATCATAGTGGCCGAGCACGGAGACCATGCGCAGGATCTTCAGCCCGGGGGCGTCGGCGGGCACCAGGACCATCGAGTGCCGCTGATGGCGCGGCGCCTTCGGATCGGTGACGCCCATGAAGATGTAGAAGGCGCAGCGCGGATCACCAGCGCCGCTGGTCCACCACTTCTGCCCGTCGAGCACCACCTCATCGCCGACGACCTCGCAGGTCGCCCGCATGTTGGTCGCGTCGCTTGAGGCCACCGCCGGCTCGGTCATCGCGAAGCCGGAGCGGATCTCGCCAGCCAGCAAAGGCTCGAGCCACCGCTGCTTCTGCTCCTCCGACCCGTATTGAAACAAGACCTCTGCGTTGCCGGTGTCGGGGGCGCTGCAGTTGAAGACCTCCGGCGCGATGAAGCTCCGCCCGGTGATCTCGGCGATTGGAGCGTAGCCGCAGTTATCGAGCCCCGCGCCATAGCGCTCGTCGGGCAGAAAGAGGTTCCAGAGGCCGAGCGCCTTGGCCTCCTGCTTCAGCTCCTCCATGATCGGCGGGATCTTCCAGCGCCTCCAGTCGCTGCCGCCAACGAGCTGATCGCGATAGGTCTGGTGCTGGGGCACGACACGCTCGTCGACGAAGCGCTGCACTTGCGCCATCACCTCTTTGACATCATCGGAGTGATCGAAGTTCATCACCAAGGAGTATCGCTTGCCAGCGACCTAAGAGCATCATCCAACTCCCTCCCGTCGCCGGGCAGTGCCTTGCCCGGCGACGGGAGGGAGTTGGATGATGCCGACACGCCTCAGCTTGTCAAGCCTTGGCCATCCAGCGAGCAGTCGTGCGTGGAAGCTAGAGCGCTGATCAGCTTACCGGACCGAGCTGCGCGAAGGATGCGGAATCACGGCGTAGAAGCGAGGAGGGCGCCTGCTGGTAGCAAGCAACCGACGAGCAACAACGGCTGTGATTTCGCAGACCAGCGCAGCGACGGGAGGTAAGTTGGTCAGCGCTCTAGTAGGCGCAGCGCTCGAAGCTACGGCTGATAGGAGGCAGGCGACGAGAGGACGTCGAAGGGCTCGAGGTGACTACTTGATCACGGGCCCCTTGCAGCCGAAAGCGAAGTCGACCTGCTTGACCGAGCCGGTGCGGAGCAGATCGCAGGCGTTGCCAAAGAAGGTGATCTCCGTGCCGTTGGAGGTGTAGTTCCAGCCGTTTGTACTCGAGAGGCTGCGTGGGACAGGCTGGCCGTCGAAGGTCACGGTGACCAGGTCGGGATCTGGGGGAGCGCTCTGGAGCTTGTAGGTGCAGGGCGGTGGTACCAGGCCGCCGGCGATGTTGAAGAAGGCCTGCTTCAGCTCTTGCTCGTTGGTCGCGGCGTAAAACTTGAAAGGTCCCTGGGTGTTCGGGACACCGCCAGCGACGGCGAGCTGGTTGAGGAGCGTCGGGTTGCCGGCGATGATCTCGCCGAAGCCAACCACATAGACCTTGACCCCCGCAGCGACGAGCGCCTGCACCGCCGCGAGCGCCTCGGTGCTGGTGTTGGAGTTCGGCTGGGCGCCGCAGTTGGGAAGCCCGTCGGTGGCCAACAGCACGTAGCGCGGCCCTTTGCCGAGGGGTACGGTGGCGAGGTAGGCACGCACGACGTCGAGGGTGGTGTGGGTTGGCGTCGAGCCGAAGGGGAAGGCCGCGTCGAGCACGGCCTTGGTCGGGGTGCCTGCGCCAAGGGTCAGCCCCACGTCGATCTTGCCCGCGCCGCACTCGCCCTTGGCGGGGTCCGGGTAGAGGCTGAGGCCGAAGCGGATGTTCGTGCTGTAGGTCGAGATCAGCTTCCCCAGGGTACGCCGCATCACATCCCATTTGCTGCCGAGCTGCGGCTGGAAGATGTTGACTGGAAAGAACATTGAGCCCGAGCGATCGACGACGAGGTGCAGGTCTGGGATGTCGCCCTTCTGAGTCAGGACGATCGGGATCGATTGGCCGCCGCAGCCTGCGTCAAGGCGTGGCGGCTCGATGCCGAGGTCGGAGCTCGTACCGCCGCCGGCATCGGTCCAGCCGCTGGTCGCGTCTCGCTTGCCGCCGGATCCATCCGCCTTCGAACCGCCGCTCATGACTGACCCGCTGCAGGCGACCAGCGAGAGGGAAACCGTGAGCGCGAGCTTATGGGCGAGGTGTTTACCGGTGGCGCGCATGGTCGAAGCTCCAGGTTGAGATAGGGGATGGCATATGCATACCGCGTGCCAGTCAGCGTCTTGCGTAAGACCTCGTAATAAAGAGAATGTGTTAACCGAGTGTGGAGAGGGATCTGGGGACCCGAGACTCCGCTGGCCAGCGGAGCCCTGTTTGCAACTGACACAGCTGCGTGTCTGTGCACCACACCCTCGAAGCCCTCCGCAGTGCTCGGGTCGGCAGGTTACCATTCCCCGGTCGCATCGCCATTCACCGGTGGTGCTGGAGCTCGGACGCGGCGCTGAGGAGTTGAGATGCCCACTGATGTTGGCCGCATCTCTGGAGATGTCCGCGCCATCGCAAAGGCGCCTCGGTCGCTCGGTAGAAACAGAGGTTGAGCTCGAAGCGAAGAGCTTGCTGAACTCCAGCTACCCGAAGAGTCGAGCGCGTTGCCCGCGTGCCCGTCCAGCGGCTATCGCTCTTCGAGGCGCCGAGGCCGATGGGTCACGAGCAGCCCGAGCAACAGCAAGGGCCAGAGCACCATCGATGGGGCTACGCCTCCACCGTAGCCTACCGCGCAGCCGCTATTTGGCTTGGGCATGATCGTTCCGCCGCCGCCGCCGAGCCCGACGCTGCTGCCGCCGCCGCCGTCAACGCTGGTCGCAGCACCATCGCTGCTGCCGCCGCTGCCGGCGTCCGGACAGCTCTCATCGACACCGCTACCACAGGGCAGGGTGACGTTGCTGGCGATGAAGGGCAGGTACTCGTCAGCGCGGGTCGCCAGCGCGCCATCTTGGCAGGTGGTCACGGCGGCGTTGCTGTTGCGCGAGATCACGCCGAGCAGCCTCAGCCCGCCGTCCTTCGCTCGCCAGAAGACCGGGCCGCCAGAGTCACCGAAGCAGGGCTGCGGATCGCCCTGCAGAGCTAGGTCGAGCTCGTAGACACCGATGTCTGCAAGCCGGACGATGGCCTGGCGCAAGATGCCCATACCGCTGTTTTTGGGGGGAGCGACGTTTTGGCCGGCACCCACCACCACCACCTTTGTCTGGGAGACGAGGGCCTGAGGTTGTTCGGAGGGGCGGAGGATCGGCACGGGGATAGCGGCAAAGCCTTTCGAGAAGGACATCACGGCGACGTCGTTGGCCTGCCCCAGCCCCAGCGGCGCGTTGGTGATCCCGGAATAGAGCGGCTCGACGTCAATCCGCGCGGGTGAGCGAAACGCCCTCTTGTCTAGCCCGGAGAGCTCGCTGACCAGCGCGAAGCCGAGGCTGTTGGGGTTGGCGCTTTCGACGCAATGGGCCGCCGTCAGCACGGCGTCGGAGGCAACCAGCACCCCGCTGCAGACGAAGCTCGGGTCGGTCCCCGAGAGGTCGGCGAGCAGGCCTACCGCCGGGTAGGCACCGCCTACGGGCGTGCCGCCGATGATCGGCGCGGTGCGCCTCGCAGCGTGCGTCGGCGCCGCGTCGTGGCATGCCGTCGCGATCAGAGCGGTCGAGAGCGAGAGGCCGAGCGTCACGACGAGAGGCGAGCGTGTCATCTCCTCTACGTTAGCGCCTTCGTCGTGATGAGGCCAACAGACACGGGCGCTACTTAGCGCGCGGCGAAGACCACGAGCAAGCCGACCACGGGCCAGAGGCCGAGGTTCTGCAGCACCAAAACCAAGAGCGCTGATCAGCTTACCGGACCGATCTGCGCGAAGGATGCGGAATCACGGCGTAGGAGCGAGGAGGGCCTGCTGGTCGCACGCAACCGACGAGCGACAACCGGGAATCACGGCGTAGGAGCGAGGAGGGCGCCTGCTGGTAGCAAGCAACCGACGAGCAACAACCGCCGTGATGTCGCAGACCAGCGCAGCGACGGGAGGTCAGGTGGTCAGCGCTCTAGAAGGAGGCTAGAAAGCGTAGCGCAGCGAGCCCACGCCGATCTGCAGCCGGGCCCGCGTCTTCGGCTTGCTGGGTCGATGGGCGCGCTCGCGGGTAGCCTCGCCCTGGCGGTAGTCGAGGTAGCCCAGCACCGCGGCGGTGGCCAGCAGGGCGCCTCCGACGGCGAACATCACGTTGGCCACCAGCGCGTCGCGCTCGCCCGAGTCTTTGAGGTCTTGGAGCTGAGCGATCTCGAAGGGCGTGTTGCCCTCGATGCGGTCGAACTCGTTTTGCTGGGAGCCCAGGTGCGCGGCGAAGCCGACGCCCACGGCGATGCTCGCCAGGCCGATACCGCCGACGATCCAGGTCTGGGGCTGAATCCGGCCAAAGAACCCTGGCGAGTAGCTCCGCTCCGTAGTCTTGCGCTGAAGCATGACGCGCAGCCGATGGACGCGGCCGGCGGCGACCTTGACCTTGCCTTCCCAGCGAAGATAGCCGCGCTTGATCGCCTCCACCTTGTAGATGCCCGGCGGCAGCCCGGCGAGCACCAGCGGAGCCGCGCCGCGGCGTTGGCCATCGAGGGAGATCGTCGCGTTGGCCGTCGAGCAGGTGATCACCAGCTCACCGTCGACCTTCTTTCGTGGCTTGATCGGCGCCGGCTCGGGGATCCCGAAGAGCGCTCGCAGCAGGCTCAGCAGCTTGACTCGGCGTGTGTCCGGCGGCAGCGGAAGCTCACCTGCGGCCTTGCCCGCGTCGCCGCCGGTGGAGACGTCGAAGCGCCGCAGCTCGAGGTGCAGGCCGCCGGTGGGCAGCGGCTTGACCTTGCCGAGGATCAGCGCTGGCGCCTTGATCATCTTGCCGATCTGCTGCAGGCAGCCTACCGAGTAGCTGCTGCAGCCGACCGCGAGCATCACCTCCTCGGGCGAGAGGCTCGAGGGCTGCACCTGCTGGCCTAGGCCTTTGGTTAGCGTGATGATCTCTCGGGTCAGCGATGGGATCGTCTTGTTGACCAGCGGAAAGAGCACCGTCTTGACCGCCTTGACCTGGGCCCATGACGGGGTCTTGGGCTTCAGCTGCGCCTGGCTCGTAGAGGCCGCTAGTGAGATCGCCACGACGATCGAGAGCGCGACGGGCGCGATGCGGAGGCCGCTGCTCATTGAGTCGCGCATACCTTCACCGATCGGAAGTTGGCGCTGGCGCCAACGGTGAACAGCGCCAGCTCCCCGGCGGTGAGCGCAGCGTCGGTAGCGGTATACTCCACGCGGCTCAGATCCGGCAGGATCACCGTGCACGAGAGCGACGCGTCGACCACGCGGAAGAGCACGGTGTAGGGCACGTTGACGCGCAGCTCGCGGTTGATCGCCTTGCCCGGCGAGGAGAACGGATCGGCGAAGAGGTGGAGCTTGCCTTGGCCGAGCTCATCGCCCTGGCTGCGGCCGATCATCACCCGCCACGCGGAGAGGTCGACGCCGCAGTAGTAGGCGTCGCCCTTGCCGTTGGCGAGGCCTCTGGTCCGCACGGCGATGCCCGCTAGCGAGATGTTCTTGATCGGCTCGGTCAAGGCGTCATCGCCGGCGGTGTGGAAGCTGAAGGTCGCCTGGGCGAAAAAGCGCTTATGCGGCAGCAGCGAGAACGCGGCGCGATGCGTCCCATTCGTCTCGCTCTGCCGGTAGGTCGTGCCGAGCAGCTTCCAATCGCTCGCGTTCTCTACCCCCTTAAAGGGCACGGGCGCGCTGAACTTGGTGATGCCCACGACGGTTTTGGTGAACGTCCGATCGGTGGGATCGCAGTCACAGACGTCGCCGAGCTTATCACCGTCGCGATTGGCCTGGTCGGGGTTCCAGATGTCGGGGCAGTTGTCGACGTCGTCTTTGATCGAGTCGAGGTCGCGATCGTTGGTGGGGTCGAGATCGGGGCTGCGATCCGGCTTGGATACGACGATGTCCAGGCCCAAATCGGTGCAGGTGCTTGAGAGTACGCAGTAGCCACGACAGCAGACCTCGCCCTTTCGGCACCCGCGGCTCGGCCCACAGCTGCGCGAGGTCAGCTTCTCCCCATCGAAGCTGCAGGCGACGAACGTCAACACCGCCATGGCTGCGATGGCGAGCAAGGCTGGGGGCATCAACCTGCGTAAGGATCTAGTCGAGGGTTGCATCGGGATCTCGCTCAGCTCATGCAACGCTAGCATTCGCGACGCTCGAGGGTCAACGGCAGGAGGGTGAAAACGAAGAGGGGACGAAGGGTTAGCGACCGCTTCTTTTCTCAGGGGTCGTTGTACAGCTCAAGAGAAAGCCGACCGCCGTCAGGGCGGGCACCAGCCCTGCGTAGCGACTTCCCTTGTAGCTCAACTTGGCCATTCGCCGTCGATTGTCGATCGAGGTGCTGTGGTGAGGGGTGTTGCTCAGTGGGACGTGGCGGCGGATATAGCGCAGCAGCGCGTCCTTGTTGGCCGCCAGCGCGCGCAGCTTCGGGGGCAGCAGCTTGGCGTCGCGGGGGTCGACCAGGCCGTCGCCGACCTTCAGCGATCCGCGGGCGATCAGCTCGGCGGCCGCGAGGTAATCGCCGGCGCCATCGAGGAGCTTGCGGTAACGCGCCAGCACGCGACCGTTGTTGCCCGCGAGTGCCAGCCGCAGGCCATCATAGCGTATACTCAAGACCACGCTATCGAGGCTACCGCCGAGGTTGTGCAGAAACGCCGGCATCCGACGGATGATGCGCTTGCGCATCTGGCCACGGCCAGGGCGGATCGCCGCCGTGGACAGGGTCTGGCCGTCGTATTGCGACATCGCCAGCCGTGCGAGCTTTGTGGGCCGAGGGCGGCGCTTCAGCAGCTGCTCGAGCAGCGCCCCGCTGCCGACGAGCAGCACGTCGTCCTTCGTCCAGCCGAAGCTCGGGTTCCCACGCCTCGTCGAGGCATAGAGCTGGCCGTTGGCCAGCTGCCGGGGCCCGGCGGCGCGAGCTCCTAACGCCATCCGTTGCACCAGCTGCTTTCGGAGGTTGCCCCCGACGGCGACGACCCACCGCGGTTGCTTGCCAAGCACGATCTCGGCGCTCGCCGTGACGTAGCGAATGTCGCGGATGGGATCGAGGCCACCCATCATCTTCGCCACCTGGAGCACACGCTGCATCCCCTGGTTGATCTGCGAGTAGCGTGCCGAGAGGACCTTCGAGCGCTTGATGAACGATTGTTGGCCCAGGTCGATGAGGCCGCGCATCGTCGAGGTCGTCAGCGAGCCGACGTCGACCCCGACGGTGATGTTGGCCTGCGCCGGTACATAGCGAAAGACCTTGGCTGGCGTCGCTGGCTGACCCACCGGTGAGCTCGGCAACCACAGCAGCATCATCATCACGAACTCGGGCCCGAGGAACATGTTCATGAAGACCTCCTCATGGGGAGCTGTACTTGGCACAGCGACCCAGAAAAACGTTAACGATCGCTCGGTCATGGACTCCGCTGGCTTCGTTTCTCGTCAGTGAGATACCCTTAGCGCCTCACAAGCTACGTTAACAGACGGTACGGGTCGAGACAGACGGTACGGGTCGAGACAGACGGTACGGGTCGAGACAGACGGTACGGGTCGCGGTCTTATGCACTCGCGCGCGCTCTGAGGGATCTCCTGGTCCAACCCGAGCCCTAACTCAAGAGCTTCCCCACAAATGCCTCCCGTTCAGCACCCGGCTCGGTCCCGAATCTTTAGGGGGTGCTCTTAACCCTCGAAGAGCAGCCGCCAGAGCAGCGCGCGCAGACCGAGGTGACCGTTTTGGTTGGGGTGGATGCAGTCATAGGCAAACCAGAGGGTCGGGTCGCTCTTGTCGTAAAACGGCGACGCCGGATCCTTGTAGTGGTAGCCGTGACCAAGGAAGGCCGTGTGTATGTCGGCGAGCCAGATGCCCGGCTGCGATGTGGCGAAGGTCGCCATCTCGCTGTTGTAGAGCGCGAGGTGTTTCAGCAGCAGCTTGCCGACCAGCGAGAGCCCTTGAGTGAACTTCTTGCACTGCGGGATCAGCGGAACGTCTTCGGGGAAGGTCGCGGTGGCGTCGGAGGGGTCGTAGATGTTGAAGAAGACCACCGTCGCGCCCCCAGGGTAGCGCGTGGTGTCGGCGAAATGCCTGACGACCTTCTTCAGGTTTGCCGCGATCTGCTGGGCAAACTGCCGCACCTTCACAGGATCGAAGGCGACCTGGATGTTGAAGAGCAGGTCGTTGCCACCCGCCGAGACGGTCACGATTGTGTGGCCGCTGGGGTTTTCCGGCACTTTTGAGAGCTGTTGCACCATCTCCGAGCTCGTCGAGCCCGAGATCGCGCCGTCATGGAGCGTGACGCTGCCGAAGCGGGCCGTCAGGTCTTTGCCTTGGTAGGCCGGATAGCTGGTGTCGTTGTTCTCCAGCAGCAGCTCGGCGTAGGACTCCTTCACACCGTAACCCGCGGCGATCGAATCGCCGAGGTTGACGTAGAGGGTGACGTTCTTCAGGTCCGGCCAGGTCTGGGCGGGGGTGTCCGGCTTCAGCGCCTGGTCGACCGCGAGGCCGCCAGCGTCGGCGCCAGCGTCGCCGGCGTCGTCGCCAGCGTCGTCGCCGGCGTCGTCGGCGGCGCCATCGCGGGGCGTCGTGAGGGTGTTGTCATCGCTGCAGGCTGGCAGGACGAGGGTGACGAGACAGAGGAGACTCGTGACGACGAGGGCGACGAGGCGCTCGCCAAGGAGGGGGGGCGTTCTGTTCATGAGCCAAACTATAGCTCACAGCGTGAGCGAGCGCTGGCTTTCAAGTGCCGCAGGCTCGGCTGCAGGAGCAGAGCCGATAAAGGAGGGAGCAGCTGGTCGATGACCTCGACGTCGTTCGAACCCGAATCGAGCCAGGTGCCCTAGAGCGCTGACCAACGAACCTCCCGTTGCCGCGCTGGTTTTCGAAATCACGGCGGTTGTCGCTCGTCGGTTGCGTGCTAACAGCAGGCGCCCTGCTCACTCCTACGCCGTGATTCCGCATCCTTCGCGCAGCTCGGTCCGGTAAGCGGATCGGCGCTCTAGGAGCTTCCGCGGGGCGAGGAGCCGAGCTTGCCGAAGCCCCGGGTCGCACCAGCGAGGGCGAGGAAGGGCCCCGCCCCCGCGAGGCCCTGGCCACCATCGACGACCAGCGTGGTGCCGGTGATGTAGCGCGCGGCGTCCGAGCAGAGAAAGACTACCGCCTCGCCGATCTCCCGACGCTGCCCGTAGCGGCGCAGAGGGATCGCGGCGATCAGCTGCTCTCGGAGCTCGCCGGGGGCGAGGCGTGCCATCCCTTCGGTGCCCTCGATCGGCCCCGGCGCCACGGCGACGACGCGGATCCCCAGCGGCCCCCACTCGAGGGCGAGGTCTTGGGTCATCTTCTGGATCGCCGCCTTCGCCGCGCCCGCGTGGACCTGCGCGGGCATCGCGACCCAGGCCTGCGTGGCCGTGACGTTGACCACGGTGCCGCCGCTCCTGTGTAGCGCGTCAAAGCAGAGCCGTGTGGCGTTGAAGGTGCCGATAGCGTCAATCTCGACCACGGTCTTGAAGCCGCTCGGCGAGAGCGTCGCCGCCGGTGCGAGGAAGTTGCCCGCGGCGCCATTGACCAGAATATCGAGGCGGCCAAAGGCGGCTAGGCAGCCGTCGACGGCGCGCTTCAGCCCGGCGGTGTCGCGGACGTCTGCAGCGAAGCCCTTGGCGGAGACCTTCCTCGGCGAGAGCCGCTCGGCGGCCTCGTCGAGCCGCTCCTGGCTGCGGCTAACCAGCGCGACCTGCGCGCCGTGGGCCACCAGCGCCTCGGCGATGCCATAGTTGATGCCGCTACCGCCGCCGGTGATCAGCGCCACGCGCCCCTGTAGGATGTTGTCACGAAAGATACTCATTCTCAGGACCTCGTCGGTCGCGGCGTAGATCGCGACGGAGTGTAAACGAGCGTGGTGCGCAGAGAGGTGCTTCTGCAGCCCAGTGCTTTGGCGCTCTAGAGCGCAGACCAACGTACCTCCCGTCGCCGCGCTGGGCTGCGACACCACGGCGGTTGTCGCTCGTCGGTTGTGTGCTACCAGCAGGCGCCATCCTCGCTCCTACGCCGTGACTCCGCATCCTTCGCGCAGCTCGGTCCGGTAAGCTGATCCGCGCTCTAGCTCTCAGAGGAGTCAAGAGCCAACCCAAAAAAGACGGTCCCAGCCTCTGGTCCCAGCCTCGCTAGATACACGAGACCGTTGCTCTGTGCCAAGGTCGCGCGAAGGCCTAGCATGGGCGAAGAGAGGTCGCTCTCTAAGAGCTTCCCCACACATTCGGGACCGAGCCGGGTGCCGAGCTGCCGCGCCGATTTCGTCGCCGAAGACATGAGCCATACGGGTGGTATGGCGAACGTTCTGAGGCCTAGAAAGCGGCCGCAGCGCGGTGCCCGGCGACGGGAGGAATCTGTAGGGGTGCTCTGAAGGTGACCTTGGGGCGGTCGTTGCCGCTGCCGGCGCCTTCGGTGTGGATGTCGATCCTCGCCTGGTGGTCGTCACGTCCTGCGCGAGCTAGGCTCCAGGAGCGGCGAGGTGCCGCATAGGAGTGATCTGCTCGATGCAACGCTCTCGATTCACGCTCGGCTCGCCCTTGGCGGTCGGGCTGGTGTTGTTGCTCGCCGCAGGCTGCGGGAGCGGCGATCCGGAGTCGCTGATCACGCGGCTCGAGCCTGCGCCTGGCGCTACGGCGGTCGAACGGCTGATCCAGCCAATAATCGAGCTCACCGGCGCGGCGAGCTGGGATCTCGACGCGTCGGCGCCGCAGCTTCTGCTCTATGACGTCACCGCCGGCGCCAAACAGCGCATCGGCGGCAGCATTGAGATCGAGGGCCAACGGGCGACCTACATCCCCTCCTCGGATCTCCGCGACGATCACGACTTCTTGCTGGTGCTCGAGCGCTCGGGGATCGCTGGCCTCTGCGCCGGGGCGGCCTGTTCCAACGATGAGGTCTTGGAGAACGACGCCAGCGAGTGGCCGCCGGAGAAGCTGAGCTGGCCGCTAAAGGTCCGCTTCTCGACACGCTCGCGACCGACCGTGCGGGGCGTGGGTCTCGACGACCGAAACCGGCTGACGGTGCGCTTCTCGCAGGCGATGAACCCGGTCGTGACCAGCCCGCAGTTCTCGATCATCGACCAGCTGGGCAAGCCCGTGGCCATAGAGACGCCGGTCTGGGTCGACGCGCGGTCCGCCAGCGCGCGGCTCACGATCGGCCTCGAGCTGGTGCCGACAGAGCTCTACACCCTGCGCATCGAGCGTCAGGCTCAGGGCGCTGACGGCACCCGCCTCGACGGCGACGGCGACGGCGTCCCCGGCGAGATCGACGATCACTTTCAGCTGCGCTTCACCGGCTCACAGCGCCCGATAGTGCTCTCGCGCTATCCACAAGCGGAGCGGCCTTGACGGGCGTGCCACAGACGGCGGCGGAGGCTGCCGACGCCGAGACCGCGGCGGCGACCGCCCTCGCCGGTGAGGCCGACGAGCCTCGCGTGACCCGCGCCCCGGAGCGTAACCACGCGCCACGGATCCACGGCCGCTTGGCCAACTCGCCAGTCGTGAGGCGCTCTCTGCCTCACGCGCTGGCCGCTGGGAGGTACGCATTGGCTATGAGCTGGCGATGGTTTCTGCGTTCGTCGATCGTCACCGCGACCACGATCGCCTTGCTCGGTAGCAGCGCCAACGCGCAGGCGCCCGCTGGTGGCAGCGCAGCCGAGAGATCCCGCCAGAGCAAACGCGAGCGTCCCCGACCCTTCGGGCAAGGCGTGATCAACTTCGGCGGCGCGGCGGCCTTCGGCAGCAGGCCGGACGGCGGCGTCGCTTTCACCTTCGGCGCCAACGTTGGCTGCTTCGTGTTGCCAGGGGTCGAGCCGGGGACCTCCGTCGAGTTCACCGTCGGCAGCGGTAGCGTCCAGACCCAGCTCACGGCCCTGGGCTACCTGCGCTGGATCTTGTATCGCAGCTATGGCTTCTCCCCCTACCTCAAGGCCGCGGGCGGTGGTCTCTTCGTCTTCGGTGAGAGCGAGAGACTCTCGCTCGGCCTCTGGGGGGGCGGCGGCGGCTTGGTGATCGGCCTCGGCGGACGCCTCGCGCTCAACCTCGAGGCGCTGGTGCTGCGGGCCAGCCCCAGCAGCGACTGCCCGGCCGGCGAGTGTACGATCATGCGATTCGGCTTCAGCTTGAGTCTATTCTTCGGCGGCGGGCGGCCGAGGCCACGTCATCCGCCGCGAGACCTACCCTCGGCAGGCCGACCACCGACGTCTCCCGCGCCGACGCTCGGACCCAACGACGCGTCGACGTTGCCCACGCCCTCGTCTCCGAGCTCGACGCCTGGCGAGGCGCCGACGCCAACGCCCGACGAGCCTGGGCTGAGCTGAACCAGGAGCCCCCTTACATCTCCAGGGACCGGGCTCGATCAACAGGCAAGAGCGCTGACCACCTGACCTCCCGTCGCCGCGCAGGTCTTCGACATTACGGCGGTTTTCGCTCGTCGGTTGCGTGCGACCAGCAGGCGCTCTGCTCGCTCCAACGCTGTGATTCCGCATCCTTCGCGCAGCTCGGTCCGGTACGCTGATCAGCGCTCGAGAAAGCGCCAGCAGCGCGGTGTTCGGCGACGGGAGGACTGTGTCGGGGTGCTCTTAGGCTCGAGAGTCGGCGAGCTTGGAGTCGCTGGCGCTGGTGTCGAGGATGGTGCGGCCGTTCTCGTAGCGGACGTGCTTGGTCGGGCCGTAGCGGAAGGCGGTGGCCAGGTACTGGCAGTAGGTCGGACAGACGGCCGCCTGCTCGGCCTTGTAGACCGGCGTCATCAGCTCGTGGACCTTGCCGAGGTTGTACCAGGGCACCCGCGGGAAGAGGTGGTGCTCGAGGTGGTAGTTTTGGTTGTTGAAGAAGAAGCGGATGAAGGCGTTGGTGCGGATCGCTCGCGTCGACTTCAGCTGATTCGGCGGATCGGTGTGGTGCAGGATCGTGTGCTCGGCGAGGCCGCGTACGTTGGCGATGATGATCGCGGCGGCGAGGCCCATCACCCAGCCGTTGAAGAACACGTCCCAGAGGTTGAAGTGGGCCGCGAGGAGGTAGACCCCGTAGTAGGTGCCGACCATCAGCGAGGTCTCGAGCAGGCAGGCGAAGCGTTCTTTCCAGGTCTCGGCCCGGAAGGGGCCGACGAGGACCAACAGCGACACGTACATCGGCATGCCGACGATGAACCAGCCATAGAACACCAGCCAGCGCAGCGGCTTGAAGGGCATATTCGCCTCGAGGTTGTCCGGGTCCTTGGGGCTGTTCTCGTAGCGGTGATGGAGGATATGGGTCGCCCGATAGTTGCTGCAGGAGAAGAAGAGCGGTAGGCCACAGACGAACCCGATCACCCGATCGATGAAGCCGCCGAAGAGCATGTTGTGGGCGCCGTCGTGCATGAACACACCAAGGCCGTGCATCGCGAAGCCCATCATGATCCAGCAAGGGATCCGGACCCAGAGGTAGGGGACGTAGATGGCGACGGCACCGAAGCCAAACCAGACCGCGAAGAGCAGGAGGATCTTGGCGTGGTACTTCGGCTCGTTTTTCTCCAGCTCTTTGATCTTCGCCTCGAGCTCGGGGGTGAGCTTGGACTTCCAGCTCAGGTCTTGTTTCCAGTCGTCGCTCGCGCTTACGCTCATCTCTCGCATCTCCTTGCTACTACGTCGTCGCGATTCGCTTGCGGCCGCGCGTGGCAGACAAAGCCCCGTCCGCGATGGAGGATGGGACGGGCGTTGCACTCCACGGCGAAATATGAGCTGACAAGTCAAGGCCGGCAAGCAATGCCGACACTTTTCATGCCCTTTGGCTTCAGAGCATGTACTTAACCCCTCGATTTACGGAGCGACTCTCGATATCGTTAGCCTCCCTTGATTAGGCGTTTTTTCGTTTCCTGGGTGAGAAGCCCTCACGGCAGCAAAGAAAGGGCGGTGGGAAGACGATGTCGAACGATCGCATCTTGCCAGCAACCGAGGCTTTCAATGGCGTGGATTGTGCGTGGTTACGCCTAGATACGCCATCGAACTCGATGACCATCACCGGGATCTTCTGGTTTGAAGACCCAATCCCCTTCGAAGACTATCGGCGCGTCATCAGCGAGCGCTGGGTGCCCTTTCGACGCTTTCGCCAGCGGGTAGTGCGCCCAGGCGGGCTGGCTCGTCCCCACTGGGAGCTGGCTGATAACTTCGACATCGACGATCACGTCAAACAGCTGACCTTGGCCCCTGGCCAAGATCTCCGCGAGCTCGTGGCGAAGCTGGTCAACGGCAACCTCGACTACTCAAAGCCGCTCTGGGACATGCACCTCGTCAACGGCATGAAGCAGGGCAACGCTGTGGTGACGCGGATCCACCACAGCCTCGCCGATGGTTTCGCGCTGGTGGCGCTGATGCTCTCGCTGGTCGACGACGACTGCGAGGTCGAGCTGCCCACCGGCCCACCACCACCGAAGCTCGATCCCAACGCCGATCTCCCGCCGGTGGGCTCGCTCCTCGAGCGCCTGCGCCATCACGTTGGAAACGCCTACGAGAGCCTGGTGCGGATGACCTCCGACACTCAGACCCTGAGTTGGCTCGGCGCTGGTGCTCCACGTACCGCTCAGACGGTCTACAACCTGCTCACGATGCCTAAAGACACGCAGACCTCGTTGCGAGGTCCGCTGTCGGGGCGCAAGGCGGTCGGCTGGTCAAAGCAAAAGCCTCTCGACGAGCTGAAGGAGATCGCCAGGGCCTATGGCGGAACAGTCAATGATCTCCTGCTGATGGCGCTCACAGGCGCCTTCCGTCGGGTGCTCCTCGAGCGCGGTGAGAACCTCGCTGGCGGCAACCTGCGCTGTGTCGTCCCGGTCAACCTGCGGCCGATGGAGTTTCGCACATCGAAGCTCGGCAACGGCTTTGGGCTGATCTGGGTCGCGCTCCCCGTGGGCATCGACAACCGACAGGAGCGTTTCAACGAGATCAAGCGACGGATGGACCGGATCAAGCACAGCCCCGAGGCCTTCGTCGCCTACGGCGCGCTGCGCGGGGCTGGGCGCTGTCCCGACGCGGTTCAGAAGTGGTTGGTGGACACCTTCTTCGTCGATCGCAACACGGCGGTCGTGACCAACGTTCCTGGGCCCGTGCGGCCGCTGCTTTTCGGTGGTAAGCCGATCAGCAACGCGATCTTCTGGGTGCCGCAGTCGGCCGAGGTGGGTCTTGGCGTGAGCATCTTCTCCTATAACCGTCATGTTCAGATCGGGGTGATGGCTGACAAGAACCTGATGGAGGATCCCTGCGAGCTCGTCGGCGCCTTCAACGATGAGTTCGAGCACCTTCGCGACGCTGACGCCGACTGACGCTGAAGCCGCTGACGCCGACTCGCCGCCGACGCCGCTGACGCCGACTCCGCTGACGCCGACTCGCCGCTGACGCCGACGCCGATGCGGCGGCTGGTGTTGCCCGCGCTCTTTGCCGGCCTGCCGGGCGGGCCCATATTGCTCGCACGCTGTCTCGCGAGCGCTGCTGTAACAACAAAAACGTGGGGGAAGTGGCCGTCCTGCTGCGCCTCGCGGCTTGAGAGCATGGACGGGTCGAATGAGGATTGGCCAGTTGGAGCCAACGCGTTCACAGTTCGAGGAGTACCGCACCCTGCTGCGGCAGCGACGCTACGCCGAGCTCAGCGAGGCGTTGGATCATTGCACCCTCGACCTCGAAGCGCCATGGGGCGACGTGGGACGCGCCCTGCGCGCGGAGCTTGCCTGCCGCGGCGCTGGCCCGCTCTCGGATCTCCTGCGGGGACGCGACCATTTGCTCTCTGGTGCCCCTTTGGCGGGCGCTTCGCCAGATGAGCTGGTCGCCCTGGGAGCGCTTCGCTTGGCTGCCGCTGGTGCAGGGGGAGCAGCCCGACGGACACTCGAGGCTGGCGAGGAGGCGCTACCCGAGGGCCGGGCGAGGCTCAAGGTCGTGCGCCGACAGCTTCGCGGCGGCGTGCCCCAGGTCGTCCCTCCTGCGCTAGCGCAGATCCATGGTTGGTTGCGAAGCGGCGACCGCGTCCAGGCGACTCGCGAGCTCCAGCGCCTACTCCTCGGCGATCTCTCGCCAGACACGCGTCTCTCGGCCCTCGACCTCGCCGTCTCCCTCGACCGCGAGCAGCTCGCCTTCGCCGCCGCCGCCGACGGCTCGGCGCGGATGCGTGCCCTCGCGCCGGAGGCCGATAGCGCCTGGCAGCTCGAGCTCAAGGCTGCCCTCGATCGCTGGGCCGCTGGCGAGGGCGCGACGGCTTACACCGCGCTCTACCAGCTGCGCGGCAAGGCGGCGCAGCAGCATCTCGGCCGCTCGTCTGTTTTCGGCGCGAGCCCTCGGTCTCGCTATCTTGCTCACCTCGCGCGACAGCTCCTCCGTGACCTCGAGCGCCTCGACGAGCCCGCTGGAGCGCGTTGGCTGCTCCACGATCACGCCGCGCTGGCTCCCCTCGGCGCTCGCCCCGTGTTCGAGGGGGGCGCGATCGGGGCGCTGCGGCTGATCGCCTGGGCGCTGGGTATCGATGAGAGCGCCGAGGCGACCAGCTCCCTGGCGCAGCTGCGCCGGCAGCTCAGCGCCTGGGGTGTGGTGCATGGCCGGATCCTCCTCGATGAGGCACGGATCCAGGCGGCGCTGCGCCACGGGGCGCTGGTGTTGCTCGAAGAGGAGCGATCAAGCGCCACGGGCTACCTCTGGCTCCGCGGTTACGACCCGGAGGGGCGGCTGCTGCTCTTGACCGACTCGGCCTGGCCCGGCCCGCTCTTGCGTCCCTTGAGCAGCCAGCGTCGTCGCAGCGAGCTCTTCGGTTTCTCAGCGCTCCTCGTCTGGGGCTGTGATGCGCGGGGTCAACGTCGCGCCTCACGAGCCGCGGCCGCTGGGCTGCCCCACGATCCACGGCTCGAGCTGCTCGATCGCTGCGAGCTCGACGAGCATGGGCGCCCCCCGCCGCGGGCGCGGGTTGCGCGGCTTGCCGAGGAGGGGATGCGGGTGATGCCGGAGCTGCCGGCGTTCTACCTGCTGCGCGGAGAGTCGCTCCTTGGCCAGCTGCGTTCAGGAGAGCTCAGCCCCGACGCCGCTGGGGTCTTCGAGCGCTGGCTCGCGCGCACCCACCGACGCTTCCCCGACGCTCAGTGGCCCTACCAGATCTACGCGCGAGCCCTCGAGGCCCAGGGGCGCGCCGCCGAGGCAGGGATCGCCTGGGCGGAGGCCCAGCACCGAGACCCGGCCGACGAGCGGAACCTCGCGGGCCACGGCCGAGCGCTCCTCGCGCTCGGCCGGCCCGAGCAGGCCTGCGTGCGCTTGCGGCAGGCGGCGACGCTCGCCCCTGGCGACGCGACGATCCAGGCCGAGCTCGCCACCGCGACGCTCGCCTGCGATGCCCTCGAGGAGGCCGAGCTCGAGTCGAAGCTGGCGCTCGAGCTCGGCAACGCCCACCCGCAGGCGCTCTTGGCCCGGGTTGACGTGCTCGAGGCGCGAGGCGCCGGCGACGAGGTGATCCCCTTGCTTGGACGAGCCAGCGCCCTGGCCCGCGATTCGCTCGATCCGGCGCGGCGGCTGCTGCGCCATCAGGTGCGCGCGGGGAGCTGGGGCGACGCGCGGCGGCTGGCCGATGAGACCCTGCGCAAGCATACAACACGCCTCTCGGCGTGGTCCGACGCCGCCTGGGTTGCGTGGTGCGAGGCCGACGTGGGCCGCTGTCACGCGCTGGCTCTCGACGGGCTGCAGCGGGTCGGGGCAGAAGAGCCGCTGGTCGATTGGATCGGTCGTGCGCTGGTCGATCTGGCTGACGGCGCCGATCGGGGGCCGATGCTCACCGAGACCTTGGCCCAGCTCTCAGGGCGGGCCCCTGGGGCGATCAAGCCGCTGGCCTTGATGCTCGCCGACGCCGGCGACAAGGAGCTGGCCATCGAGGCCGCCGAGCGTGCGCGCGGCGCGTTTGGCGAGGACGTCAACGGCTGGTGGCATCTCGTGCAGGTGCTCTTGCGCTGTGGGCCCGAGACCGAGCCACAGCTCGCTCGCGCCCTCGATGCGACGATCGAGATGGCGCCCTTTTTCGCCTACGCGCGCGTCGTCGAGGCCTCACGAGCGCTCGTGGCCGGCGCCGCGGAGCGGGCGCTCGCGGCGCTTGAAGAGGCCGCCTTGGAGCAGGCGCCGGGGCTGATCTGGTGGCTCACCGCCGAGGCGCTGGAGCAGCTGGGTAAGGTCGATCGGGCCGCCGAGGTGCGCGGTCGGCTGCCCGAGGTCTTCCCCCGAGGCGTGCTCGACCACGTCGCCTTCCTGGCGCAGCTCGGCCTCTCTCGGGTCGCGCGGGCGCTGCTGCGCGCGATGGTCGCCCATTGGGAGCGCACGCCGCTACACGCGCCGGATCAGGAGCTCGACGCCTACGGTCAGCTCGCGATCGCCGAGGCGGCGTGCGGTGACGACGTCGCGGCCCTGGAGGCGCTCTCCCGGGTCGCGGCCACCGATCCTTCGCGGCTGCCTTTGCCCGCGGCGCTCGAGATCGCCACAGCGGCGCGGCGCTGGGAGTCTCTGGAGCACCTCGCCAGCGTCTCCCTCGAGGTGGCCCGGCGGGACTCGCGTCGCGAGCTCGACCCCTGGCTGCTCGCCGGCTTTCGCGCCGGAGCCGCCCTCGCCCGCCACGACGGCGAGCCACGCGCCCAGCTCCTGGCCTTGGCGCCGAAGCATCCCGGAGCGCGGCTGGCGTTGGTCTCGGTGCAGCGACACCTCACCAAGAAGTGCGCCAGAGACGTGGCGGAGGTAGACCGACGAGCATTGGAGCAGCTCGCGCCGGGGGCGGTGCGTCGTCTCGATGTCCAGCGCTCTGGCGAGGTGTCCCACGTCGCCGTCGCCGAGACGAGGGAGACCGGGTGATGACTTCACCTCTCGAGACGCGGTCGCTGCCTCGCTCCGACGAGCAGGACCTGCAGCGGATCGCCACCCTCGATGGCCTGCTTTGGGCCGAGCGCTATGGAGAGGCCTCCCGCACCATCGACGCTGGCCTCGGCGCGGCCGCTTCGAAACCGGAGCTGCGCTGGCGTCTTCGTCTGCGGCGGGGCGAGCTCGAGCTCCTCGACCAGCGCCGCGCGCTCGATGAGGCGCTGCTCTGCTTCGCCGAGCTGGTCTTGGAGCAGCGCGGAGGCGATGAGGACCGGCTGCGTCTCCACGGGCGCTTGATCCAAGGGCTGACGCTGAAGCGCTGCTTCAGCCTCGCCGAGCGGGCCGAGCGGGCGGCGCTGCGCGAGCACGGGGAGGTGCCGCTGCTGCTCGTGCGGCGCGGCGATCGAGCGCTGGCTAGCGACGATCGGGAGCGGGCACGTGGCTATTACCAGCAGGCCCTCGAGCTCACCCCCGATCACGACGAGGCGACCTACGCCCTCGCCAACCTGCTCTATGTTGCTGGGGAGTTCGATCGGGCGCGAGAGGTCGCCGAGCGGGTGCCGCTCTCCTCACACGCCTGGCTAGCCTCCGCGCGCCTGCGCGCGAGTATCGACGCCGCCGTGCTGGATCACGAGGCCGAGGCGCAGGTCTGGAGCGAGATCCTCTCGCGCCACGGCGACGGTGACTTCGCCGATCGAGATCGCGTCGCCCTCGGCCTGGCGATCGCCGCCAGCGGGCGCTTGGCCGAGGCGCTCGAGGTCTTCCGTCAGGTCTGGCGAGGGGCGCCAGAGAGCCAGCAAGGGCGCTACGCTCGGGCCCGCATCGAGGCGGCGCAGATCGCCCCGGAGAACGCGCGGCGCCGCCGCCTGCATCCCTTCCCCACCACCTCACAGAAGCGCCACCAATGCGGCCCGGCGGTGATCGACCTCTGCCTGCGCTATCTCGACGTCGACCTCGACCCAGGGCAGATCGACGCCGCCGTGCGTCGGGGTGAGGGCACGCCGATGCACGAGATCGGTCGCTTCCTCGAGAGCGCCGGGGTGGCCTCGCGACGGGTTGAGATCAACGCCGAGCGGCTGAGGGCGGCGATCGACCTCGGCCTGCCGGTGATCGTCCAAGAGGAGTACGCCGCCACCGCCCACGTCGCGGTGATCACGGGCTATGACGAGCGCCTCGATCTCTTCATCGCCAACGATCCGTCGAGCCACCGGCAGCTGCTGAAGAGCTACGCCTGGCTCGAGCAGGCCGGCGACATCTACGGCAACGGCGGGTTGCTGGTGCTCGGCACCCACGGCAGGGGCTCGGCCGCTCGAGCTCGCTTCGAGGAGCTCGAGGCTCGCGTCGATGCCGCGGGCCTCTACGAGGCTCCGCACCTGCGCTTGCTCGACGAGCGCGAGCGGGAGCGCGCGGGTCTCGGCTCCCGCACCGGCACCACGGCCTATGAGGAGGTGATCCGGTTGGCCGAGCAGGCGCTCGAGGCGGCGCCCTGCTTCAAGCTGGCCTGGTACGAGCGAGCTCGCGCCTTCGTCTCGCTATGGGGGGTGCATCGCGACGCCCACCACCGCCGGCGAGCGCTGGCCGCGCTCTACGACGCCCGCGTACGCTTCTCCGAGGAGAAGTGGTCACATCAGCTTCAGGGGCACCTGCTGGCCGAAGAGGAGCGCTACGAGGAGGCCTACGTGGCCTACCACGACGCCTGGCTGCGCGACCCAGACGACGCCAGCAACCTCGACGCGATGGGGCGAAGCAAGCTGCTCGCCGGTGACCTCGAGGCCGCTGAGGAGCACCTGCTCGAGGCGCTGCGCGTCGATCCCGCCCATCGCACGGCGCCGCGCAACCTGGCCAGCCTCTATCTGCGGCAGCTCGAGCTGGAGGACGAGCTGCGCGCCGCCTCAGCCGACAGCGCCAACGACGGCGTGGTGTGCGCCGACGAACGCCCAGGATCGGGGCTTGGGGCCGCTGGCGCTGCGTTGCGAGGGCGCTCCAGCCAGGAAGATCCCTTGACCTACGCGCGCCTCGGCGTGCCACAGGTCGTGCAGCAACGACTCCATCGCGCGCCCGCCGACGTGCTGCGCCGAGCGCAGCACTTCGCCGAGGTCAGCTGCAGCCGCTCGCCGCAGGACGCCATCGGCTGGAGCCTCGCGGGCGCCCTCGCCGTGCGGGAGGGGCGCTTCGCCGCCGCGCGAGAGGCCTTCCGTAAGGCCGTCGAGCTTGGCAACTTCGCCCCCTGGTCGATCACCGGCTTCGCCGTCGCCTGCGAGCACCTGGGCCAAGAGATGATGGCGCTGCGGGTGCTGCAGACTGGCTGCCAGCAGTTCCGCGGAGTGGCGCTGCCTTGGCTGGCGCTAGCTGGCACCCTGGCGCGGGGGGGCCAGAATGAGGGCGCGGTGCAGACGCTGCGCCAGGCGATGGAGGAGGTCGTCGAGGGGCGCGACGAGGTCGTGCGCACCTTCTTTCGCTGGCGCAGCCGCGCGGCCGGCGCGCCCACCGCCGCGGCGGAGCTGCGCCGCTTCGCCGAGGGGCGACCGGGTGACGCCGCCCTACTGCGTACGGTGGCCGAGCTGCTCGACGAGAGCGGTCAGCGGGGGCACGCCATCGCGCTCTTCCGACGCTTGGTGGCCGCAGGGCCTCGAGACGTGGTGGCGCTCTACCGCCTTGGGCGGATCCTGGCCAAGACGATCGCGACCCGCGACGAGGCCGCTGGCCTGCTCGAGCGGGTCGTCGAGCTCGCGCCGCAGATGGCGCCGGCGCGGCTCTCGCTGGCCTGGATCGTCGTGGGCCAGAACGCCCGGCGCGCCCTCGACCTCTTGCAGCCCCTCACCGACGAGAGCCCGCGGATCTGGATCACCCGCGCGCGAGCCCTGTTCACCCTCTCCCGCGACGGCGAGGCTCGGAGCGCGGAGCAGCGCGCCCTCGACTGCGCGGGAGATCCCCACGAGGGGCGCCTGACGCTGATCGCCTGGCACCGCCAAGAGGGACGCTTCGACGAGGCCCTGCGCCTCGCCGAGGGCATCGAGTTTTCGCAGCTCCCGGCGGGGATCCGCCGTGAGGCGGAGATCGCTTGGCTTGGGGCCCATCGCCTCGCGGGGAAGATCCTGGCGATCCTCGAGCGGGTGCGCACCCTCTGCCCCGAAGGGCGGGTGCAGCCACACCTCGCCTTCGACATCTACCACGGGCTCTCGCGCCACGACGATCAGCTGGCGGCGCGGGCGGCGCTGGTGCTCGCCGTACAGGAGCCCGAGCGCGCGCTGAGCTGGCGGATCCGCGCGGCCGGATGCCTCGCACGCTCGGGGCAGCCCGAGCTCCTCGACGAGCTCCTGCGCGCCAAGCATGGCGACGCGCTGGCCTGGGTCGAGCTCTCCCACGCTCTACGCAGCGCGGGGCGGGTCAAGGCTGCGCTGGAGGCGGCCGAGCACGCCCATGAGCTCGACCCCTCACACCGCGAGGTGCTGCGCGCGCTGGAGGAGGCCTACCAGCGGGCAGGCTCTCCGGAGCGGGCGCTGCGTGTCGGGCGACGCTTGCTCGAGCTCTATCCCTTCGAGCACCACGGCGCTGAGCGTGTTGGGGCGACCTTGGCGCGCCTCGGCTGCATCGACGAGGCCCTTGAGCATACCGCCGCGGCGCTCGACGCCGGCCCCTACAGCGAGGGCGTACAGGGCGCTCGGGCGATCGCCTGCTTCATGGCGGGCCGTTTGGATGAGGCCCGGCTTCATGCGGCGCAGCGGGAGGCCATGCTCCCCAGCCGCCGCGTCGATCGCGCCTCGTTGATGATCCTCCGCGCGCTCGACGGTGACGTGGAGGCTGTCGAGCGCGGTCTAAAAGACAAGGTCCGCACCAAGACCGACGTCTACCCGATGTTCCACCGGCGCCTGCGCGAGATCGCTCGCGAGCGCACCACGAGCTGAGACGTTGACGAGCTGAGACGTCGACGAGCTGAGACGTCGACGAGGGTTGGTGGCGAGGCGGTTGGCTCTCTAGAGCGCTGACCAACTGGTTGCTTGCTACCAGCAGGCGCCCTCCTCGCTCCTACGCCGTGATTCCGCATCCTTCGCGCAGCTCGGTCCGGTAAGCTGATCAGCGCTCTAGCGGCCGAAGTTGATGTCCGAGGAGCCGCTCTTTTTACCTGAGGCGGGCGGGCTGCGCACGACGACGCTGAGGATGCCGCCGAAGAGCAGCGCCGCTGTCGCGGTGCCGAGCCCGGACGTCCAGCCATAAGACACGCCGACGGCGACGCTGCCGCCGACGGCGAGTGTGAGGTAGAGCAGCAGATAGAGCCACCCCTTCTTGGTGGCGACCACTGGCTTCTTGTCAATGCAGCATCGTTTGTACTTCTGACCGCTGCCGCAAGGGCATGGGTCGTTTCTGGATACGGCGCCCATGCCTTGATTGTAGCGAAGGTGACCCGCTACTGGGTAGCGGCTTCGATCGCCGCGATGGCTTCGGCGGAGAGCTCGATCTCGCGGGCGCGCACGCTGTCTTCGACGTGAATGGAGAACGTCTTCTTCCTGCCAGAGGCGACGCTCTCGGTGGGCGAGGCGCCACCACCAACCGGCCAATCTCCGCCATCCGAAGGATCGGACTGACGGGCAACGAAGCCAGCGGCGTCCCAGATCAGCGTGGCGACGGGAGGGACGTTGGTCAGGGCTTTAGGCGCTTGGCCTTACGCTCTTGCTCGCGGTGCATCGCCAGCAGGCGGACGGGTGTCAGGCGGCTGAGCTTATCTTGGTAGTCGACGTCTTTGCCCTTGTTCATCAGCGCGAGGATCGCGCTGACGAGCTGGTCTTTGCTGCCGAAGCGCTCGGACATCGCGACGTGTGCGTCATGCAGCCGGAGCAGCTTGGAGTTGGCCATTGAGAGCAGACGACCCTTGAACTCGTCTTTGTCCTCGCCCTCGCGATCGACCATGCCAGCGAGCTTGTCGACGAGCGTGTCTTTGTTGCCGAAGCGCTCATTGACGAGCTGAAGAGGTGACTGTTTCATCTCGCGTTCTCTCCTGTCCGCCTGACGAGCCAACTCGATCGGCCTCCACGCCGGCGGGACGGGTCTATGTAGGCGATCCCTCCGCTGTCGTCAATGTGAGGCGACCTTTGGGCGGGAGGCGTGTTGCCTCGACCACGAGGCCCGATACGGTCTGCCATGCCTCACAGAACGCCCCTGACTGGCTTGCGGCTGTTCTTCTGGTTTCCTGTGGCCCGCGTCGGCTTCGCTCTCCTGCGGAACTCGTCTCGAAGCGCCTCGATCCGGTCGTTCGCGTCGCGCGGCTGCTGCCCTGGCTCCAGACCGCGGCGCAGGTGTTCAGTGTCCTCGCCGCGCTGGCGCGTGGATTGGCGGCACGGCGACAATGGTGTTGCTCGTCGGCGCGGGGTGTTGGGCTTGGCGATCTGGGGCTGGTCGAGGGTGCTCCTACAGAGCACCTTCGCGCTGCAGGCGCGTCGCGGCCTCGCGCATCGTGACAAACTCGAAGTGCTCGCGCAGGTCGTCGATGCAGCGGCGGAAGCGCTCGCGCTTCTTGGTATAGGGGACGCGGAGGTCTGGCTGGCGCCCGGCCAGCTCGGTGGGGATCATGTCGGCGACGGCGTCGGAGAGGTCGATGCCGTGCATCTCGAGGTTGAAGAAGGGGCGCCGCGCCATCACCTTGATCACGTTCTTGCGCAGCCACTCGGGGGCGATGGCGAGCATCGTGCCGATCGCTGGCAGGCGTAGGCCCGGGACCACCGCCACGGGGAGCTCGATCAACGGGCCCTGGCCGCGTCGCCACGGGCGGTCCGGGTCGAGGCGGTAGGGGTCGGCGGGAGAGGTCAAGCAGCGCGGGTTGCTCAGCACGGCGCCAGAGCGGCGACCACGGAGGGCCATCCCGCCCATCACCGCCGCCTTGGCCAGATAGTAGGGCGGCGAGGGGAACATCGAGGTGTCGTAGCTGTAGTCGAGGTTGGACAGGGCGCGGGCGACCTTCTCGTTGATGTAGTAGCCCGGCGCCCGGAACCCGACCGGCGCGCGCTCGGGGCCGATCAGGTCCACGATCGCCTCGTGGGCGCCGCGGATCTCCTGCTCGATCACCTGCTCGGGCAGCCGGCAGAGCTCGTAGGGGTGGTTATAGGTGTGGTTGCCCAGCTCGCAGCCGGACTCGGCGAGCCGACGTAAGGAGGCCTGGGTGTCCTCGTAGCTCTCGAGCTCGCGGCCGACCACGAAGAAGGTCGCCGGGATACCCCACTCCGCCAGGGCCTCCTCGAAGCGCGGCAGCGCGTTCTTCATGATCGTGTGTTTGACCTGTCGCGGCGGATCGCCCAGGCCGTGGATCTCGTAGTAGGCAGAGAGAGGATCGAGGTCGACGCTCAGCACACATAGCTTCTTGGACATCGCGGTCTCTCCCTCGAGTCGGTCGTCAGTCTGGCTCGGTCGCGCGCCGAAGGCTACTCGAGCACGCGCATCACGTAGGTCAGCTTGAGCAGGTTGCGTAGCACGTTGGGCACGCGCTTGAACAGGTTGATCGAGGGCTTGCGCATCTCGACGACGCGCACCGGGATCTCGACCACGACGTGGCGCTCGCGCTCGGCGCGGATCACCAGCTCGCTGGCGAAGACATCCTTGTCGACCACGCAGCGGCCGGCGGTGCCCACGATCGCGTCGCGCCGGAAGGCCTTCATCCCGTGGGTGTCGGTGCCATGGTAGTGAAAGAGCAGCCGCAGCATCGTGTTGTAGACCCCGGTGGCTACGTGGCGGACGAGGGGGCGCGTGTCGTCGGCCCCTGCGATCACCTTCGATCCGACCACCATCGCCGCGTCGGCGGCGACCAGCCGCTCGAGGGCGCGGCGGTAGAAGTCGAGGTCGCAGAGGTCGATCTCGTCGCAGACGATGTAGCTGCCCCGAGCTCGCAGGATGCCCTCCTTGAGGGCGCGGCCGTAGTTCGGCTCGCCCACCGAGAAGGTCTCGACCTCCGGGTATTTTTCCGCGAGCTCGCGACAGAACTCGACCGTGCGGTCGCTGCTGCCGTTTTCAGCGAGGAGGATCTCGAAGCTCTTGCCCAGCTCCTTGAGCCCCTCTCGAAGCGCCACGACCGACTGGGTGATGATCGCCTCTTCGTTGTAGACGGGGATCACCGCCGTGAGGTGTGGCGCGGTGCTCGAGCCGTCGGGTCGCTCACTCGGCAGGACGGTGAGCTCGGGTGGTTGTCGGCGGTGCTGCATTATCTCTTCCTGGAACGCTCCCGTATCGCCCCTAGGCGCGGGGCAGCGCATCGGCGCGCTGAGCCGCATTTTTGCCAGCCAGCAGGCTATCTTCCATCGAGTTGTAGATCCAGGCCCCGTAGCGTCCGCAGGAGAAGATCTGCCGGGCCTCGAGGTAGTCGTGGATCGTGGCGGTCGCCGTAGCGTAGTGCTCGTCGAAGACCACGTAGGCTGGGTCGATCAGGCGCTCGTCGGCGAAGAGCACATCGTCGACGTCGCCGATCGCGCCGATGGTCACCAGCGAGCGCAGCACCTCGGCTCTGTTCGCGTCGGTCAGCGGCTCGCGGGAGGAGAGCTCGACGTAGAGGCTCGAGCATCCCTCGGGGGCCATCGAGGCTACGGCATTGGAGAAGACGCCGACCCGATAGACCGGCAGCTCGACCTCGGGGACGTAGATCCAATGCCAGTCGGCGGGGGAGGGCTTGCGCGTGCCGACGTTGAGGTAGCGCACCGGCGTGGCGCGCAGCTTGGTGGCGGCCTCGACCAGCTCGGCTGGCGCGTCGACCAGCAGCGAGACCAGCGCAGGTAGCGGGATCGAGGCGATCAGCGCGTGATAGCCCAGGACCTCGCCGCCGACGTGGATCTCGCGACGCTCGGCGTCGATACGCTCGGGGGTCGTGGAGAGCTGGGTGTGGGCCGGATCGAGGGCGTCGATCAGGCCCTTGGTGAAGCTCTCGATGCCGCCAACCTTGGGGTAGCGGAACTTGACGTTGTAGCCGAGGTTGGCTGGCCCCGCCCCGACGGCGCCAGCGACCACCTGCTCGGCGCTGGGGATCGGCACGAAGCGGCTACACCAGGCGCTGGTGATCTCGCTAACCTTCACACCCCAGAGCTTCTCGTTGTAGGGGACCATGAAGTGCTTGGCGATGCCGCGGCCGAAGTGATGCTGGATGTACTCTTCGAAGTTCGCCAGCGCGGCCTGGTGGTTGGCGCCGACGTTGGAGCCCTCGGCCAGCGCGGCCGCCGCAGCGCGCCGCTCGCGGGCCTCGAGAAAACCAAGCAAGCACTCGGCGTTGACCTCTGGGGGGAGCCCATGGAGGTTGGCTTGGAAGGGGTAGAGCGTGGCGCGGCCGTGGGAGAAGACCCGAGCGACGCGGGTGACCTCGACCATCGTGCCCTCGGCGGTGTCGGGCTCGCCGTGGAGCTGCGCCACCAGCGCCTTGATCTCCGGGTCACGGAGGTGCAGCCAGTGGCCCGTATGGTCGAAGTAGAAGCCGTCGCGCTCTTCGGTGCGGGCGAGGCCGCCGAGGCGGTCATCGCGTTCGAGCAGCAGGTAGGGGCTCTGCAGGTGCAGCGCCGCCGAGATGCCCGCCAGCCCACCACCCAGCACCACGGTTGGACGCGCGGATTCCCCGAGAGACTCGGTAGGGCTCGTCATGTCGGCTGTCTAGCATATGGGGCGCAAGGCGTCGATCCATGGCCTTCGACCTCAACGCCGGGAGCCGATAACGCTTGCGCCAACCCCACTCGGCCAGTAGAGTGCGCCAACAATATGCGATATTCCGTAGTTACGCTCATTACTGACATCGTTCACGACCACAGCTAGATACGACATGGATCGCGTTCCGAAGTGGGTCTGGCTCCTCGTCCTAGGAGCCGTGCTGATGCTGCCGATGCTCGGCTCCTTCGGCCTCTGGGACCCAGCCGAAATCAAGCACGCCGATGTAGCCCGCGCCGTGGCGGAGAAGGGTAGCTTCGGCGATATCACCGTTGGCGGTAAGCACCAGCCTCAGCCAGTGCTCTATCTCTGGCTCGTGGCCATTGGCTTCAAGCTCTTCGGGGTCAACGAGCTCGCCGGCCGCTTGCCGTTGGCGCTCTGCGGCCTGCTGGCGCTGCTCTTGGTCTACCGCGTGGGGCGGAGGCTCGTCAGCGAGGAGGCCGCCCTCGCCGGGGGCTTCGTGCTGGCGACGACGCCGGCGTTCCTCTTTCAGTCGAGGCAGCTCGCCTCCGACGTCGTCTCCTTTACGGCGATCCTCGCCGCGATCGGCGGGCTAGCCGCGTTCCTCGCGCCCCGCGACGGCAAGCGCGAGCGCATCGATCTGCTGATCGGCGCGCTCGGCTTGGTCGGCGCGGTCTTGACCCGGGGGTTGTTGCTCGGCGTCGGGCTTCCGCTGCTGGCGATCGGCGGCGCGCTGGTCCTGACTCGCGGCGCGTTCGCGTCTGCTAGGTCCGCGTCTACCAGCGCGAAGAGCGCTCAAGCCAAAGAGAAGAACAAGCCTGGCGCGTCCGAGTCTGGCGCGTCCGAGTCTGGCGCGTCCGAGTCTGGCGCGTCCGAGTCTGGCGCGTCCGAGTCTGGCGCGTCCGAGTCTGGCGCGTCCGAGCTTGGCGAGTCCGAGTTTGGCGTCACCGACGACCAGTTGCTCCCGCCGCTGGCCCACGCGCTGAAGCCGCTCTTGATTGGGTTGGCGGTGGCCGGCGCCGTGATCGCCGTCGTGCTGATGTCGATCAAGCAGGGCAAGTTCCTGATCCTGGGCGGCGTGTACCGCAAGGTCGCCTTCCCGCCGACCTTCGACAAGGCGCTGCGCGACTTTGGCTTCGCCTTCTTTCCCTGGTTTGCTCTGGCGCCGTTGATGCTCTGGCAGTTCGTCTCCGAGATCAAAGACGGAACCCAACAGCCCCGCGAGGAGGCCGGCTTCGCCAAGCTGGTGATCGTGCTCTCGGTGGTGCTGGGCTACACCGCCGCGGTGCTCTGGCCGGGCTTCTTCGGCAAGCTACGCATGCCGACCCTCGCGATCTGCGCCCTCGGCGTCGGGATCTGGGCCTGGCAGGCCTACCAGCGCGGCGACCGTCGCCCCTTCTGGGGTGTCGTCGCTGCCGGGCTGATCCTCGCGTTGCACCAAGACTTCGTGATGCGCCCCAACACGCTGGCGTTCTCCCATCTGGTCGACTCGGCGCGTTACCCGAAAGACCTCAACATCAAGGTCGCCACACGACTCTTCGGCATCGCGCTGGCGGCGCTCTTCTTCCTCGCCTTCTCCGGCCCCTCACAGCGCATCGTCGCCAACTTCCAGGGGCGCTTCACCGGCGGCGTCGCCAACGTCTTCGCCCGCCTGCTCGACAAGCTCGGCGCTGGCCTGCGCAGCCTCGGCGGCGAGGGCGGTCGCCACTACTATCTCGCCGCGGGCGGCGGCGCGCTGATCTTCGCTGCCTGGTGCTCGCTCTGGCTTACGCCACAGCTGAGCTACCACATGTCGAACAAGACCCTCTTTGAGACCTATCACAGGTGCAAGCAGGGTGGAGAGCGGCTGGCTCAGTACCGGGTCTCGGGACGAGGCGCCGCATATTACAACAACGGCCAGGTCGACTCGATCCGCCATCAGGGCGAGCTCTTCACCACGCTGAAGAAATCGCAGCGGAGCTTCATCTTGATCCCCTCGAACTACCTCGGCTCGATCGACCAGTCGGCGCGACAGCGGCGGATCAACTACCACGTCCTCGACGATAGCAACTCGCACTACCTGATCATCTCGAACAAGCTCGGCGGTTCGCGCTGCGAGAAGGATAAGAACCCGCTACGCAAGCTGGTCTTCCGCGCGCCGCAGAAGCCGCAGAAGCGCGCCTCCGTCAACTGGGAGAACAAGGTCGAGCTCTACGGTTACGATCTCCCCGACACCGTGACCCGTGGCCGCTCGTTCACCATCCGGCTGCACTTCAAGGTGCTCAAGCGCCTGCCGGCCAACTACAAGATCTTCATCCACTTCGACAAGCCGGCGAGCCGCTTCCACGGCGACCACAAGCCCGTCGGCGGGATGTACCCCACGCAGTACTGGCTGCCAGGCGACTACATCATCAGCGAAAAAGAGGTCGACATCCCGCTCCTGACCACGCCCTCGGGTCGCTACGCGATCATGATCGGCTTCTGGCAGGGCTCACGCCGCTTCAAGGTCGTCAAGGGCCCCAACGACGGCGTCAACCGCTCTCGCATCGGCTACCTCCGCGTCCGCTAGAGCGCAGATCAGCTTACCGGACCGAGAGCTGCGCGAAGGATGCGGAGTCATGGCGTAGGAGCGAGCAGGGCGCCTGCTTTTAGCAAGCAACCGACGAGC
>PDWJ01001408.1_pt1 | contig 58979 bp, 49 predicted proteins | sample 1430881 | NCBI WGS metagenome assembly PDWJ01 (sample SAMN01162460, study PRJNA174530) | Oral metagenome, whole genome shotgun sequencing project. | biome: Marine environment; feature: Marine mammal; material: Swab sample of the gingival sulcus; isolation source: swab sample of gingival sulcus... | reverse complement strand
TTTGAAAATCACATGGATTATTTACACTATAATCCGGTGAAACACGGCTATGTTAATTCGGTGGCGGATTGGCCATTTTCAACTTTTCATCATTGTGTGCAACAAGGGCTTTATCCTGCCGATTGGGGCGGAAACTATGTTGAAGCTAATTTACCATGTATGGCATTCGATTAAAATACCCCATAAATACAACAAAATTATTGAGGAGTCATAACCTATGCAAAATTATAAATTAGTCTTCTTCGTTCCCGAAAATGCAGTGGAAGATGTCAAAAAGGCAATCTTTTCCACGGGGGCAGGCTCGCTTGGGCATTACGCACGGTGTTCGTGGCAAACACTTGGTGTAGGACAATTTTTGCCACTTGACGGTGCCAATCCAACAATTGGTGAAGTTAATACCGTTGAACGTGTCAGCGAGTGGCGTGTAGAAATACTATGCAGTGCTGAAACTATCTCTGCTGCTGTGGAGGCTTTGAAAGCAGCACACCCTTATGAAGAACCTGCTTTTGAGATATATGCTCTTAGTAGATATCATTAAGAAATTCAAGTTTGATTTTTCAATGGTATCTACAAAAAAATATAAAACCTGAATTAATCATCCCCCGCCCAGTTTTTTAGCTTACTGGTTTTGCCGATACCGGGATTTAAGCTGTTGGTCGGGTCATTTTGTCGATAGAAATTTTTCAACACCGGCTTGGCCTTATATAATGTACCGACATTGTGTTCAGCCGGGTATTCGGCGCCGCGTTGCTCGTAAACTGCCAGCAATTTTTCTTTGACCTCGTGGGCATCTACGCCTTTTTTAAGGATATAATCCTGGTGCATCACGTGGCAAAAGAAATGTCCGCAGTAGAGTTTTTTATCCAACAAAGCATTGATTTCCGGTGGCAGTACCTCAAACCACTCAGGGTCGTTACGGCGCAGAGCAATATCCAGAGACATTAAATCACCCACGCGCTTGCTATGAACGGCTTGATAACGCGCAGAAGCACCGGCGGCAACAAAGCGATGCAAAATGGCAGTTTGTCCTTCTTCCTCATTGCACTTGAAATAATTCCCCTCGTGCTCCCGGAAGAAGTCATTTAAAAATGTCTCGGCCTCGGCAATGCCGTCATCTTCCATGGTAAGAATTAAGTGATGTTCGTATTGCTTGCGAAAATCACGCATGCCTTTGGGCAAATGATCCGGAAAACATTTACCCAGCCATTGCAGACTATGATCTGCCATGCGGTTGGGAATCAACGGCAACTGTTTACACCAGGCATCCATTTTTGCTTTAAGCTTAAACAGTTTAGGAATGATTTCGCTGCCAAATTTACGCAAGATAATCAATTGGTCTTTGCCGTAAGTATCGCAAATATCAAACCAATCACGGTGCAAATATTCACCCGATTCGGGCAAATGCTGAAAATGGCTGAGAATATGACGGCGGAGTGCAGTTAGGGTTTGCGGTTGATTAACACCGATGTAAAAGGTTTGTTTTCGTTTGGGTTTTTCAAAAGTATCCAAACGCACGGCAAAAATCACTAATTTACCGGCACAACCTGACGCTTCAAACAAACGCCGCTCATCTTGATTAAAGCGTGACGGCGTGTCGGCATTGACCTCGCGAACCCGTTGCTGGTATTCATTATCGGAAGCCAATTTATCGCCGGCAGGAAGATTGTTTGTCTGGTAGTTCTGGTTGCAGAGGTTTTCTAATATTTCTTCCGGTGTCTCGCCCAAATCAATACCTAAATGGTTGATTAAATTCACCTCGCCCGTCTCGGTAATTTTGGCAAACAGCGACATCTCGGTATAGGCCGGCCCGCGTTGTAACAAGGCACCGCCTGAATTATTACAAACACCGCCGACAATTGATGCCCCAATGCACGAAGAGCCAATCACTGAATGGGGTTCGCGGTCATAAGGCGCTAATAAGTTTTCCAGATCGTACAGACGGCTGCCGGGAAAAGCAATGACTTGCTCGGCATTATTAATCAGTTGAATAGTGTCCAGACGCATGGTGTTGACAATAACGGCTTCGCGGTCATAGTTCTTTTGTGGGGTGGAGCCCCCGGTGACACCGGTATTGGCCGCCTGCATGATAATGATTTTATCGGCGGTGGCACAGGCCTTGGTCACTTCCCACAATTCAAGCAGGGTGTTGGGAAACACCACGGCAAGGGCATCGCCATCACCATAACGAAAGCCTTTGCAATAGGCGACCATTTGCTTTTTGTGTGTGAGTACATGCGGTTTGCCAACGATAGCTGTCAGCGTATCCAGAAATTGCTGGGACATAAATAATTGCCTTTATTGAGTAAGAAGTTTTACCATAACGCTAAAACCCGCGTAAGGACAGATTTACCTGGCCGCTTAACCAGTGGTCAGGCAAATGCTGCATCGAAAATTAATCATCAGCGCGACTATATAGTGAAATAGTTTGGTTTCTACTACAAGGCTTGCCGTTGAAGACAGTATTTCAAATACGGCAAGACGGCGTAACGCCGTAGTAGGAATTAAACTATCTCACTATACTTTTTAAAATAGTTAACCGGCCGTTAAATCAATCCACGTCATCTTTAACTCGCTAAACTTATCAAAGGCGTGGAAGGACTTATCGCTGCCGTTGCCGCTTTGTTTGTAGCCGCCCCAAGGTACGGTCATATCACCGTGATTATAGTTGTTGATAAATACTGAGCCGGCCTGTAAGGCACTGGCGACACGATGTGCCTTGTTAAGGTTGGCCGTCCAAACACCGGCACCCAGGCCATAAATACTGTCGTTGGCGATGGCAATTGCTTCGTCTTCGTCCTTAAAAGTCATGACGCTAAGGACGGGGCCAAATACTTCTTCGCAGGCAATGGTGTGCTCGGGCGTCGTTTTGAAGATGGTTGGTCCAACCTGATTTAATCCCGCATTTCTTCCATCAAGCAAACAGTCTGCTCCTTCTTCAATGGCGTTGGCGATGTGTTGACTGACCGCCTCGGCGTGCTCTGCATCGACCAGACATCCCATGCGGCAGTCGCTATCCAGCGGGTTGCCGGGGGTAAAGACCTTGGCGGCTTCGAGCACTTTGGGGATAAAGCGTTGGTAAATACTTTCTTCAATCAGTAGGCGCGTGCCGGCAATACAGACTTGTCCCTGGTTGTAAAAAACCGCTTCGGCAGCAGCTTGGGCCGCTTTGTCCAAATTGTAACAGTCGGAAAAGACGATATTGGCACTTTTGCCGCCCGTTTCCGCCGATACGCGCTTCATATTCGATTGGCCGGCGGCAACGAGTAGATGCTTGGCTGTGGCAGTTGAGCCGGTAAATACCAAACTGTCGACATCGTTGTGCAGTGACAAGGCCTTGCCCACTTCATGCCCCAGTCCGGGTACAACGCTGAACACCCCCGCCGGGATACCTGCCTCGTGGGCGATTTCGGCAAAGCGCAAAGTGCTTAGTGATGTTTTTTCCGACGGTTTAATGACGATGCTGTTACCTAACGCCAATGCCGGCGCGACTTTCCACGATAACAACAACAAGGGGAAATTCCACGGTAAAATGCCGGCAATAACACCAATCGGTTCGCGTCTGACCAGTGCCAAGGCACCGCTGTCAGTCGTGGGGATTTCACCATACACTTTGTCAAGTCCTTCAGCATACCAGCGTACACAACTGATAACGCCGGACAAGTCGTGCTTGTGACTGTGAGTAATGGGCTTGCCGGTGTCCAGGGTTTCCAGCATTGCCAATTCTTCGCGGTACGTTTCCAGCAAATCGGCGAAACGGTGTAGTACTTTCTTTTTCTTGTACGGCGATTGTTTTGCCCAGATGCCGTCGTTAAACGTTTGACGGGCAACAGCAACGGCGTCGTTTACTTGTGCTTCGCTGCAAAGCCCAACCTGGGTCAATACACTGTTATCCAGCGGTGTCGTGGCGGCTAGGGTATTTTCGCAGTCAACCCGCTGTCCGTTAATAAACGCTCTACCGTCCGGGCTAAGTTGTTCTCTTAGTGTTTGCCAAGTGGCTGTGGTCATCTTTTTCATGGTTTTCCTCGTTAATATTTGTTGTCGTGTTCTGTTGGTATTTTTTTGTCAATAGGTTGCCGGAGAATGAGCACTGACAATATGGGCTTCTTCATTACTGGTATTGATAAAGGTATGCGGTACAGAAGTGTCGAAAACGTAGCTGTCGCCTGCCCGTAATTCATAAGATTTTTCATCCAGAATAATCGTCACTGCCCCGCTAATCACCGTACCGACCTCTTCTCCCTCGTGGCTGATTTTTTCTTCCGTCTGCGAATGCGGCGGATAGGTTTCTATCAGCATTGCCAGCTGGCGTGAGGGATTGCCGTTGTGTACTAGATTGAGCACGGCACCACCGTTGCCGATATTAATCAGCTCTTCCGGTTTGACAACGATGCGAATGTTGTGCTGTTGCTGTTCCTGGTAGGTTGCAAAAAAGCTGGCCAAATCGCTGCCCAGAACGGTTAAAATCCTCTGTAATGTATTGATGGAAGGGGAATTTTTCCCATTTTCAATGCTGCTGATGGCAGTGTTGGTCAATCCCGCCAGCTGTGCCAACTTGCGCTGTGAATAACCTTTCTCCAGACGCATCACGGTCAATCGATTACCCAGTTGGGTGTCAAGGTTTTTATCCGTTAACCGCTTATCGGCCGGTTTTTTTTCTTTTTTGGTACTCATTCGCCTGTTCCATTAACCGAGTAAAGAGAAAAACAGATAGTGGATTTTCCTTGGGTTTCCACTCCGGATGCCACTGTACACCGACGAGATAGGGATGATCCTTGTGGCTAATCGCCTCGATCAATCCATCCGGTGCTATGGCTTCAATGCGAAACGGCGGTGCCAGTGTTTTGATTGCTTGTTTGTGAAGCGAGTTTATCTTTGCGGTATCGCCAAATTCGGACAAAATACCGCCTTTTTGGATATTGAGCGGGTGGACGTAGCCGTATTGTTCTTCAAAGGGAGCGTTGCCGTCTTCCTTGTGCTGGTCGGAAAAATCGGGGTTGGTCAACAAATCATGGTATAGATCACCGCCAAAGTAAACGTTCATCTCTTGCAAACCGCGGCAAATGCCGAATACGGGCATGCCGTGCGATACGGCGTACTTCAACAGTCTAAAGCTTAGTCTATCACGCTGTTCATCGGTGTTGTCTTCTTTATGTTCGGCTTGATAGCGATGCGGCGCCACATTGGAGTAACTGCCGGTCAACAAAAGACCGTCCAACATGGACAATACGCCGGAAATATCCTGACACGTCATTAATTCTGCCGGCAACAGAATCGGTGCGCCGCCAAATTCACTGATACTGTCAATATATTTTTCGTGAACGGCTTGTCCGGGCTGGCCCTGAATGTCTTTTCGGCAACAGATGATACCGATAATAGGTGTGTTATTTTTTTTCATTATTTATCTATAAATTACATGTATATTTCTGTTTAGTTATGTCAATAGTGTAAAAAATAAATTACTTATTGACAAGTATATTTTTCATCATTTATGATGTTTACAAATTGTAATTATTAATTCTTATTATTACACAAATCAAAATAATTATTTCCAGTCAATTGACTAAGGTGTGTTATGAAAAATAAAAAAAATAAGAAAGTGGCGGGTGTACACGTTGCTGCTTATGACCTTAACGGTATACTCAGAGGTAAGCGTATTCCGATTAATCAAGTGCAAAAAGCGTTAAACGGTGGGGTGCGCTTACCGCTCTCTATTCTCGGTGTTGACATTTGGGGCCAAGACGTTTTGTCATCGGCAATCGCCAACGGCGATGTTGACGGTCTCGCCGAAGTAACCGAGCGTGGCATGGTGCCTACCAATTGGACTTCTCCACCGACGGCCATGCTTCCCGTATGGTTGGCAAACGAAGATGGCAGTCCTTATTTGGGCGATTCGCGCCGCGTGTTGGGCGAAATTGTCAAGCGCTATGAAGCAGCTGGCATTACGCCGGTTATGGCGACTGAATTGGAGTTTTATCTTGTTGACTACAAGGAAAATACCCCTCCCAAACCGCCCCGCAGTCCAAAAAACGGTTTGCGTCTCAATAAAACCTCGATTCTGTCAATCAATGAATTGCACGAATTCGATGCCTTTTTAAATGATGTTTACAACGAATGCGAGGATCTTGGTATTCCTGCCGATGCCGCTATTGCTGAAAACGGCTGTGGACAGTTTGAAATTAATTTGCTGCATACCGATAATCCGTTGAAAGCCGCCGATGATGCCGTTCTCTTTAAGCAAGTTGTCAAAGGGGTAGCCAAGAAACACGGATTTACGGCAACGTTTATGGCCAAACCCTACGGTTATCAGTCGGGTAATGGTTTTCATATCCACTGTAGTATGCTCGATAAGGACGGTAACAATATCTTTGACGACGGCAGCGAAAAAGGCTCTGATACCTTGCGTCATGCCGTTGCCGGTCTGTTGGCGACGATGAGAGACTTTACTTTAATTTTTTCGCCGCATATGAACTCTTACCGGCGTTTATCTCCCGGATCGCACGCACCGACCGGGGTGGCCTGGGGCTATGAAAATCGCACTGCTGCCGTTCGTATTCCGGGTGGTCCCACCTATGCCCGACGTATTGAACACCGCGTCGCTGGCGCGGATGCAAACCCCTATTTGGTCTGTGCTGCGGTACTTGGCGGGGCGTTATACGGGATACGGAATCGCTTGACGCCACAGCCACCAACAGTAGGTTGTGTTTACGAAGAAGAAGGTATCCAACCGCTGCCAAGCAGCTGGTATAGTGCCATCACTGCCTTTGAAAACAGTGAATTGGTACCGAAAATTTTTCCGGCAGAAATGCGTAATTTATTGATATCAGTAAAACATCAAGAAGCCGAGCGCTTTAGCAAGCAAATTACAAATTTTGAATATAACACTTATTTACAGGATTTATAATTATGACTAAAAAAAATACTCGCAACATTCCACATTACAGTGATCAGGGCAAATATCCCGATAGTTACTATGCTGCCAGTGCCAACGCCAAGCCCGAACGTCCGGCGCTAAAAGATAGCATCGAAGCGGACATTTGTATCGTTGGAGGCGGATTTAGCGGTCTGTCTGCCGGCGTTCATTTGTCGGAAACGGGGCATCAAGTTGTTGTTCTGGAGGGTGCACAAATTGGCTGGGGTGCCTCAGGACGCAATGGTGGACAATTGGTTAACGGTCTGAATGCCAGTCTGGCAAAAATCCAAAAAAGGTACGGACAGGAAACGGCCAATTTTGTCGGCGGACTGGTGACTCGCGGAAACAGCATTATTCGCCGTCTGATTGCCGATTATGATATTCGCTGTGACCTAAAGGAAAAAAATATTTTTGCCGCCTTCCACCGCAATGAAATACGGGGTCTGGAGGAAAAGTTAAAACTGTGGGAAAGCCACGGCATGAAGGATCATGAGATGCTCGACAAGGCGGCAATGAAACAATACGTTAACACCGATGCCTATTTGGGTGGAATGATTGATCATAGCGGTGGGCATGTTCATCCCCTTAACTTGGCACTGGGAGAAGCTGCTGCGATTGAAAAAAATGGCGGAAAGGTTTATGAGAACACGTTGGTTACGGAAGTCGTACCCGATGCCAATGGTGCAACTGTTGTCACCGAATTTGGCGAAGTGCGTTGTAAAAAGGCCGTGGTTTGCGGCAACGCCTATTTAAATAAAGTTGTGCCCGAATTGACTGACCGCATTATGCCCGTTTCTACACAAATGATTGCCACCAAGCCGTTGGGTGATTTGGCTGATGAGTTGATTCCATCCGACGTTTGTGTCGAAGACGTACGCTATATTTTGGACTATTACCGCCTGTCTGCCGATAAACGCATGCTATTTGGTGGTGGTACCGTTTACGGTGGCTCTGATCCTGCCGATATTAAAGGCAAACTCCGTCCCAACATGGAGAAAATTTTCCCTCAGCTTAAAGGAGTACAAATTGACTACGCCTGGAGTGGTAACTTTGCCCTGTCGTTCTCTCGCGTACCGCAAATGGGACAGCTGCACGACAACGTGTTGTTCGCTCACGGTTACAGTGGTCACGGGGTCACGGGCTCCCACTTATTTGGCAGTATCTTAGCCGATGCCGTAAACGGCAAAATGGATGAGTTTGAACACTTTAAGGCGATTCCGTGGATTCCTTTCCCCGGAGGACGGACTTTCCGCGTACCTTACTCGGTTGTTGGTTCGTGGTGGTATGCGTTTAGAGACTACGTCGGGTTTTAATTTTCCGATACGTTCCTTGTAATTATAAATAAATTTTTCATCAAAATATAATTAGGGGCCATAAATAATGGCCCTGTGGAGAGATCAATGGCCGAAATACAAGAAGCGCTAAAGCAACACTACAGTAATAAAAAGATGTTCACCAGTCTAATGATTGGCGTCGTTATTTACATTTTTTTCTTTATTCTTTCACAAAACCATGCTGACGGCAGCTTGTGGGGCTGGCAATCGTTACTGCCAACTTTGACAACCGTTGTTATCGCCATTGTTTCTCGAAAACCCTTTGAATCCATGATAGCCGGTTGTGTCGCTGGTTTGGTGATGCTAAATCCCAGCAATGTGATTACTGCCTTTGCCGATAATTTATCCAAAGTGATGGGTGATGAAAATATCGTTTGGGTCATCTTGGTGTGTGGTTTGATGGGTGGCTTTATCAAATTGCTTGAGATTAGCGGTTGCCTGGGTGGTTTTACCGACTGGCTTAAAACAAAAATCAAATCCCGCCGACAGTCGTTGATTGCAACGGCTACGCTGGGTGTTATCGTGTTTATCGATGACTATTTAAACTGCCTGGCGGTGTCGTCTTCGGTCAAACACTTAACGGATTTCTACAAAGTCTCGAGAGAAAAAATTGCCTATCTGATTGATTCAACAGCGGCACCCATGTGCGTCATTGTTCCCATCTCGACATGGGCCGTGTTTTTTGCCGGCTTGTTGGAAGAAAGTGGTGTCGCCGCCAGCGGTCAGGGAATGAGCCTTTACCTGGCCGGCATTCCCTATATGGCTTATGCTTGGATTGCGATACTGATTACCTTTTCTGTGGCAACGGGCATTCTCGGTGACTTTGGTCCCATGAAAAAAGCCGAGTTGCGAGCCAAAAACGGTCATCCGGTGCCTCCCGATTACGAAGGTGAAGAATTGACTTCCCATTCTCAAGCAAAACGTCAGATTAGTGCCAATATGCAGCTGGTCAATTTCTTCGTACCGATGATTTTGTTGGTTGCTTCAACCGTCTACTATGACATTGACCTGCTCAAAGGGGTTATCTTGACTTGTGCGGTAACGGTGCTGTTGTACTATGTTCAGGGCTTGTTAACTTTTGAAGAACAAACTAAGGCCATGTTTGACGGTTTTTATACCATGCTTTATCCGTTGGCCGCGGTGAGTGCCGGCTTCTTTTTGAAAGAAGTGAACGACAGTCTCGGTATGACCCAATACGTTATTAATTCAGTGATGCCTTATCTTAGCGAAATTACTTTTCCTGCCATTGTCTTTGTTGTTATGGCCTTGGTTGTCTTTGGCACGGGATCAAGTTGGGGCAGTTTTACCATCGCCATTCCTATCGTCATACCTATTGCCCAGCATCTCGACGTTCATATGCCGTTAGTTGTCGGGGCGTTGTTGTCCGCTTCTTCCTTTGGCAGTCATTCTTGCTTTTTTAGTGATTCTTCGTTGTTGGCTTCTCAGGGCGCGGGTTGTTCGCCTATGGCGCACGCCTTTACCCAATTTCCCTATGCGTTGTTGGGGGCAATTCTTGCGATTATTACTTTGCTGGTTATGGGGTATGCCTGCGCTTAATCAAAGAAATATGACCGTATCCCTTCCTAGGTTAAAGGGTACGGTGGTGTTGCAGTGACTAAATGAACGCTTTGCAATACCTTGTAAAATGTTTGTGGACATGATGCTTAGTTGAAATTTTACTCAAACAAAGGAAATTATGTTCTTCATTATGTTATACAATGTGTGTGATCTTTATTACATTATTTAGAGGTAAAACGAAATGAAACTAAACAATCCAGAATTATTCCGCCAACAAGCCTTCGTTGGTGGTGTATGGTGTGATGCCGATAACGGTGAGATGCGTGATGTCTTCAACCCTGCCACGGGCGAATTGCTGGGTGCTGTTCCTGACATGGGAGCACAAGAGACGCGCCGCGCCATAGAGGCAGCAGAGAAAGCTATGCCGGCCTGGGCAGCTAAAACGGGCAAGGAGCGCGGCACTATTTTACGCCGCTGGCATACGTTGATTAAGGATAATATCGACGATCTTGCCGTGTTGATGACGACCGAACAGGGTAAACCGCTGGCAGAGGCCAAAGGTGAGATCCAAAGTGGTTTAGATTATTTGGAATGGTTTGCCGAAGAAGCCAAACGCATCTACGGAGATTTTATCCCCGGTCACTTGCCGGACAAACGCTTGGTTGTCATAAAACAGCCCGTTGGTGTAACGGCGGCAATTACGCCGTGGAATTTTCCTCATTCAATGATTAGTCGCAAGGCTGCCCCGGCCTTAGCAGCCGGTTGTCCGATGGTTGTCAAACCGGCGATGGAAACGCCTTTTTCAGCCCTGGCAATGGCGGTACTGGCCGAGCAGGCCGGTGTGCCCGCCGGTATCTACAGCGTGGTTACCGGTGATCCGAAGGCTATTGGCGGTGAAATGACATCGAATCCAACCGTTCGCAAACTCAGCTTCACCGGCTCGACCGGCATTGGCAAATTGTTGATGAGTCAATGTGCCGGAACAATGAAGAAGGTATCTCTGGAATTGGGCGGCAATGCACCGTTTATGGTGTTTGATGACGCCGATATTGACGAAGCGGTTGAGGGAGCTATGGCCAGCAAATATCGCAACAGTGGACAGACTTGCGTATGCGCCAACCGTATGTTCGTTCAGTCCGGCGTTTATGATGAATTTTCAAAAAAATTGGCGCAAAGAGTCGGTGCTATGAAAGTGGGTAACGGATTGCAGGAAGACGTTGTCCAAGGACCGCTGATTAACGAGTCTGCTGCCGATAACGCCGAAGCATTGATTGCCGATGCGACTGCCAAAGGTGCAACAGTTCTCACCGGAGGTAAACGCAAGGTAGCGGGCAAAAACTTTTTTGAACCTACCGTCGTTTGTCAGGTCAATGCAGATATGCGTTTGGCGAAAGAGGAAATTTTCGGTCCCATCGCGCCAATCTTTAAATTTGACGATGAAGCCGAGGGTGTGGCCTTGGCCAATGACACGGAATACGGTTTGGCAGGTTATTTCTACAGCCGCGATATCGGTCGCGTTTGGCGCGTTGCCGAAGCTTTGGAAGTCGGCATGGTTGGCGTCAACACGGGGATACTGACAACCGAGCTTGCTCCCTTTGGCGGCATCAAAGAATCGGGGCTGGGTCGTGAAGGCTCCAAATACGGTATTGACGAATACGTAGAAACCAAATATATTTGTTTGGATATTAACTAGAAACCCTTGCACAAACGCCTGCACATGACAACTTTTTCGTTGCGCGGTGTTCGGAATCCTCATCCCTCACCCAGTCACCAGGTGAAGGGACTCCGGTTTCTGCGCACCGTGCGCCTCGAATTTGACCCGTTCGGCAGTTTGTGCAGGGGTCTCAACTAGTATCTAGGAATCTGGGACTTATCCAGTCAGTTTATAGTTTATTTTAATCATTACACGATATTTTCAGAGGAAAAAATGAGTCATAACGATAATTTACTCAAGCGCCGCCAGGCGGCACTACCCAAGGGTTTGGCAACGGCCTTTCCCGTCTTTGCCGACAAAGCAGAAAATGCGCAAGTGTGGGATGTTGAGGGCAATTGCTATTTGGACTTTGTCGGGGGTATTTCCGTGTTAAACACGGGGCACAGCCACCCGAAAATCGTTAAAGCGGTGACCGAACAAGTACAAAAATTCTCGCATACGGCAGCCAACATCGTCCTGTATCCGGGTTATGTTGAGTTGGCGGAAAAATTAAATGCTGCCGTACCGGGTGATACGCCGAAAAAGACGGTATTTTTTACCACCGGTGCAGAGGCCTTGGAAAATGCGGTGAAAATTTCTCGGGCTAAAACAGGGCGCCACGCTGTAATTACCTTTGTCGGTGGATTTCACGGTCGTACCTTGTTTACACTGGGTATGACGGGCAAGGTAGAGCCTTATAAAAAGTTGTTTGGTCCCTTCCCGTCGAGTATTTATCACGTACCTTTTCCGGCCGAATCTTTGGGCATCAGTGAAGATGACTCGATTAAAGCCCTGGAAAAATTGTTTAAAGCTGATGTTGATCCGAGTAATGTCGCTGCTATTGTTATTGAGCCCGTACAAGGTGAGGGTGGTTTTTATCCGGTCACTCCGAATTTTGCCAAGCGGTTGCGACAAATTTGCGATGATAACGGCATTATGCTGGTGTGCGATGAAGTGCAAACTTGCTTTGGTCGTACCGGACATTTGTTTGCCACCGAGCGTTTGGGTATCGAGCCCGATTTGATTACAGCGGCAAAATCTCTGGCCGGCGGTTACCCGCTGTCGGCAGTGATTGGTAAGGCAGATGTGATGGATGCTCCGTTGCCCGGTGGTTTGGGCGGAACTTATGCCGGCAATCCGGTGGCCATTGCCTCGGCATTGGCCGTCTATGATGTTATCAAAGAAGAAAAGCTGTTAGAGTGCGCCAATGAGATTGGTGAAAAATTTACCGCCATGTTGAATGAAGCGAAATCTGCCGGTGCGAAGGTTGGAGATGTCCGCATTACCGGGGCGATGATTGCTTTTGATTTGGTTGATGACGACGGCAAACCGGATGCCAAGGCGACAGCCGACTTAATCGCCAGCTGTTTTAACAAAGGATTATTGATTGCCTCCTGTGGTCTATATGGCAACAGCATTCGCGTTATGGTGCCGTTGACGGTTGAAGCGGCGCACTTGGACGAAGCTCTCGATATCATCAAAAAAGAATTGGCTTAAAAGATTGGTATTGAAATGCAGTCTGACGCATAAGTAATGTCAGACTGCATTTTTATAGGCCCTGAATTAACTCTTGATACAAGGTTAATTCATTGCCCTATACGTAGGGGTTTTTTTAGAATAAACCCTCTACCAGTCCATTTTTATCCAGGCGAATATGGTTGGCCGCCGGAGTACGCGGCAGTCCCGGCATGGTCATAATTGCGCCGCAAATAACGACGATAAATTCAGCACCTGCTGATAGTCTGACCTCACGTATTGGCACGACGTGACCGCTGGGGGCACCCAGCAATTTAGGATCGGTTGAAAAGCTGTATTGGGTTTTGGCAATACAAACGGGTAGATGTCCAAATCCTGCCGATTGCCACGCTCTGAGCTGATTGCGGATTTTCATATTAGCGGTAATGTCGCTGGCACCGTAGATTGAGGTGGCGACCGTTTTAATTTTTTCAAACAGTGGCATATTGTCGGGATACAGCGGAGCAAACTGGGCTCGATGACCCTCAACGATTTCAACGACCTTCTTCGCTAAATCAATAGCGCCTTCACTGCCATCAACCCAGTGTTTACTGGTGATGGTTTCGACGCCTTGCTCTTCGGCAGCTGTTCTAATGGCATCAATTTCAGCATCGCTATCGTTGACAAAATGGTTGACCGCGACAACAATGGGTACGCCAAATTTTTTGACATTACTGATGTGGCGGACCAAATTGCTGCTGCCTTTTCTGACGGCATCGATATTTTCAATTGACAGCTCATCTTTGCTGATGCCACCGTGCATTTTCAAAGCGCGTACCGTGGCGACGATGACGACAACTTGAGGTTTCAGTTTTGCCTTTCGGCATTTGATGTTAAAAAATTTCTCAGCCCCCAGGTCGGCACCAAAGCCCGCTTCGGTTACGACGTAGTCAGCCAGTTTTAAAGCGGTCTTTGTGGCAATGACCGAATTGCAGCCGTGAGCAATGTTGGCAAAGGGGCCCCCGTGAATAAAAGCAGGATTATTTTCCAGCGTTTGCACCAGGTTGGGCATAAAGGCATCTTTTAGCAGGACTGTCATGGCACCGTCGGCGTTTAATTCTCTGGCGGTAATGGGTTTTTGCTCGGGGGTGTAGCCGATAATGATATTTCCCAGACGCGTTTGTAAGTCCTGAAGGCTTGTTGCCAAGCAAAAAATGGCCATAATTTCGGAAGCAACCGTGATATCAAAGCCGGTTTCACGAGGATAACCGTTGCCGACACCTCCCATAGAGGCAACAATATTGCGCAAGGCCCGATCATTCATATCAACGACGCGTTTAAAGGCAATGCGGCGGACATCGATACCCAGTTCGTTACCCCAATTGATGTGGTTGTCAATCATTGCCGCCAATAAATTGTGCGCTGCGGAAATGGCGTGCAAGTCTCCGGTGAAGTGCAGGTTGATGTCTTCCATGGGAATAACCTGAGCGTAGCCGCCGCCGGCTGCACCTCCCTTCATGCCAAAACAAGGACCTAGCGATGGCTCACGCAAACAGACTACGGTTTTCTTACCTATTTTGTTGAGTGCATCGGTCAGTCCAACAGAAGTTGTCGTTTTTCCTTCTCCGGCTGGTGTCGGGCTGACGGCCGTGACCAGGATCAGTTTGCCCTCTTTTTCGTCTGCCAGTGACTCAATGAATTGTTGGGACAGCTTTGCTTTGTCATGACCGTATTGCTGTAGCTCCGATTCGGGGATGGCGAGTTTGGCGGCGATGTCTTTGATATGTGATTTTTGTGCTTCACGTGCAATTTGAATGTCAGTTTTCATAGTTAGTCTCAATTGGGTCTGTGTTGAATTGGCGAATTGATTAATTGGATAAAATCATTTTCGCTCAGGACGGTAATGCCCAGTGCTTCGGCTTTGTCCAGTTTCGAGCCTGCCTTGTCACCGGCAATCAACAGATCGGTGGCGCCAGAAACACCGGATTGTACTCTGGCCCCTAGCGTTTTTAGGTGATTTTTAACTTCGTCCCGTGTCATTGTAGACAATTTTCCGGTCACGACGACCTTTTTGTTGCTAAAAGGACTGTCTGTCACTATTTGCAATCGTTCATTCGTCGGTTGCACACCGCTGTTTAACATTTGTTGAATGACGCCGCGATTATGTGGCTCTGCGAAAAATTTGACAATATAAGCAGCCATCACCGGACCGATCCCTTCAATTGCTTCGAGTGTATCGGTGTCAGTTTGATACAGGGCATCAAAATCACGGTAGTGCTCGGCAAGCAATTGCGCCGTTACTTCACCGACTTCGCGGATGCCTAGGGCGTACAGCAACTTGGCAAATGTAGTTGTTTTACTGGCCTCGATGGCGGCTATGGTGTTGGCAGCGGACTTATCGCCCATGCGTTGCAAACTGCTAAGCTGTGTATGTGTTAGTTGATACAAATCTGCCGGTGTGGCAATTAAATTGGCATCGACGAGTTGTTCAATCACTTTCTCCCCCAGTCCGTCAATATCCATTGCCTTGCGAGAAACAAAGTGAATAATAGCTTGCTTGCGCTGAGCGCGACAATAGAGACCGGCAATGCAGCGGGTAACGGCTTCACCCTGAGGTTTAACGACTTCGCTATTGCAGATCGGGCAAGCCGTCGGCATGGCGAAAGGTTGACTGTCAATCCGGCGGTATTCGGGTATAAAACGCAACACTTCAGGTATCACGTCACCGGCGCGGCGAACGATGACGGTATCGCCGACCCGGATATCCTTGCGTGCCAACTCATCGGCATTGTGCAGGGTGGCGTTGGTGACGGTAACACCGCTAACTTCAACCGGTTTCAGTCTGGCGACCGGTGTCAGTGCCCCGGTGCGGCCGACTTGAATATCAATGGCTTCAACAACGGTCGATTTTTCCTGGGCCGGAAATTTATGGGCAATGGCCCAACGCGGTGCGCGACTGACAAAGCCGAGTTGTTGTTGCAAAGCATAGTCGTTGACTTTGTAGACAACGCCGTCGATGTCGTAATCCAGTGAATGGCGTTGATCAAGGGTTTTGCGATAGTATTTCAACAGGGCCGACAGTCCGTTAACTACCTGAAACAACGGGCAGGTAGGAATACCTAAAGTGTGAAAAAAATCGATAGTATCGGCATATGAAGCAGGTCGTTGACGACCTGCTAAAACACCCAGGCCGTAAGCGTAAAACGCCAGAGGCCGACTTGCTGTAATGTGTGAGTCGAGTTGACGCAAACTGCCCGCTGCGGCATTTCTCGGGTTGGCAAAAGTCTTTTCTCCGTGAGCCAGTTGTTTAGCATTAAGGCGTTCAAATCCCGATTTGGGCATAAACACTTCACCGCGAACCTCGATAATGTCGGGGTAATGGTTTCTCAACTTTAGGGGAATTGTTCGAATGGTTTTGACGTTATTAAAGACGTTTTCGCCCGTTTGACCGTCACCGCGAGTTAGTGCCTGTGTCAAAAAACCTTTTTCGTAGCGCAGGGAGATGGCTAAACCATCCAGTTTGGGCTCACAAGCATATTGAATGTCTTCGTTGGAGTCCATCCCTAAACGCTCTGCAACGCGCTGATTGAAATCGCCGAGTTCTTGCTCATTAAACACATTATCCAGTGACAGCATCGGTATGGCATGCCTGATACTGTCAAAGTGTGATGACAGTCCACCACCGACGCGTTGAGTCGGTGAGTCGGGGGCCGCTAATGCCGGAAAATCAGATTCTATGGTGCGAATTTGGCGGACAATGGCGTCGTAATCGGCATCGGGTACGAGAGGGTCATCGAGTACGTAGTAGTGATAATCGTATTCTCGTATCTTGTCAATTAGGCTGCGGTACCGATCACTGACTGTTGTATTGGTAGTCATTTTGGATAAGGCTCAGATAGTTTTGTTCAAAGCTTTCTATCTCTTCTTGTATGGCATAGAGTTTTTGATCTCTAATCGGGTTGCGGTTCATATCGCACAATGTGGCATTTAGGTTGGTGCATATTTCATCCAAGACCGACAGTAACAAATGAAAATAAGCAACTTGGTTATCACCGTCGCCAACGGGAAAGTCCATAACAGCCACGATTCCATTGGTTGAACGCATGTTTTGGGGGTTTTTATCGAAAGTGTACGGTTTTTTGATATTGACAATACGAAAGGCGATTTCTTCCGGACGGTTGGGAATGAAGTAGCCGAAAATTTGATTGTCACTAAATTCAAAACCGAGCTCACGCATGACTTTGAACAGATGCATATTGTCAAAGACATGCCCCGGTTTGGCGATAACCGTTAAAATGATTTGTTTTTTAGGTAAGGTGATATGTCGAGGTGGCTGATAGACTGGCTGAGGTGAAACGGCGATAAGACGTTCACGACGCATAAAACGCCACACGCCAAAGGCAATAATGGCAGCAATGACAAAAAAGACAATGCGAGTAATCCAAATAAGGGTTGATTGTTCAATATCCACAATAGTATAAATAAGGTGATGATAAATACATTTATTCTTTAAAACCCCCCGCAATTAAATGAGCATCGCGAACAGCCTGCTGACAATATTTTTGTTTACTGAGGGGGAACTCTGCGTGAAAGTGAACATTGTATCATTCATTAGTCGATGAATGCCATTTTTGTACATTAATAACGCTACACAAACGGAGGCGCGGCATTGTTTAGGGAAAAGTCAACAGTTGACTATTATGTTGAAAAATAAGTTAGCATTTGTCGTAACGCGGTACCTCAATCGCGTTGAGAAAACAAAATTTGCCTTTCTGTTTGTTTATTATTATCGGGAAAATTAATACAAATAACATCTTATTTTCTTTGGGAAGCACTATTGAGTTATGCTAAGATACGGTTTCTTTATTTCAAGTGTGTAATTTAAAAGAGAAATATAGTTTAAATCGATGCTACTGGGTTAAATGGGTCAATCAATGCATCGTAATAATAAATAACTAGATAATTAAATTAGGGGTAAATAAGCATGTCGGAATTTTTACAAAAATACAGTCAACACGTCGAGGAACGGGCAGCTGAAGGTATTGTGCCTTTGGCATTAAATGCAGAACAGACTGCAGAACTCATTGAACAGTTAAAAAATCCCGAAGAAGCTGAGTCAGAACAATTGCTCATGCTATTTAAGGAACGTATTCCCGCAGGGGTTGATGATGCCACTTATGTGAAAGCATCATTTTTATCGGCACTAACCACCGGCGACGAGCAATCACCATTGATTAGCCGAGTTGAGGCGGTAGAAATTCTCGGCACCATGCTGGGTGGTTATAATATTGAACCGTTGATTAACGCTTTGGACGATGAGGAGCTTGCTCCGGCTGCAGTAAAAGCCCTGTCGCATACTTTGCTGATGTTTGACAGTTTTCATGATGTCGATGAAAAAGCCAAAGCGGGTAATGAATATGCCAAGCAAGTGATTCAGTCATGGGCGGATGCCGAGTGGTTTACTTCGCGTGAGCCGTTAACGGAAAAAGCGACGCTGACCGTTTTTAAGGTCACCGGTGAAACCAATACCGATGATTTATCACCGGCTCAGGATGCCTGGTCACGTCCCGATATTCCGCTACACGCCAAAGCGATGTTAAAAAATGAACGCGACGGTATTGTCCCTGATGTGCCGGGAGAAGTCGGCCCGATGAAGCAAATTGAAGAACTCAAACAAAAAGGCTTTCCGCTGACTTATGTGGGTGATGTGGTTGGCACGGGTTCTTCGCGTAAATCGGCAACTAATTCAGTGTTGTGGCTAATGGGTAACGATATCCCCTTTATCCCCAATAAACGCGATGGTGGTTTTGTTTTGGGTGGTAAAATTGCGCCAATTTTCTTTAATACGGTTGAGGATTCGGGCGCTTTGCCGATTGAGCTGGATGTCAGCAACCTGAATATGGGAGATGTTATCGATATTTACCCGTATGAGGGCAAAGTGTGTCAACACGATAGCGATGAAATTATTACGCAATTTGAACTAAAAACCGATGTATTGCTGGATGAAGTACAAGCCGGTGGACGTATTCCTCTGATTATTGGTCGCGGTTTGACGCATCGCGCCAGACAGTCGCTGGGACTGCCTGAAAGCGATGTGTTCAGAATGCCGCATAGCGTAGAAAGCAGTGATAAAGGCTTTACGCTGGCACAAAAAATGGTTGGTAAAGCCTGCGGGGTTGAAGGTATCAGACCGGGGCAGTATTGTGAACCGCGGATGACAACGGTTGGATCGCAAGATACAACGGGCCCAATGACACGTGATGAGCTTAAGGACTTGGCTTGTTTAGGATTTTCTGCCGACTTGGTGATGCAGTCTTTTTGTCATACGGCTGCCTATCCAAAACCGGTTGATGTGATCACCCACCATACCTTACCCGACTTTATCATGAACCGCGGCGGTGTTTCCCTGCGTCCGGGTGACGGAGTGATTCACTCGTGGTTAAACCGCATGTTGTTGCCTGATACGGTCGGTACGGGCGGAGACTCGCATACCCGCTTTCCGATTGGTATTTCTTTCCCGGCAGGTTCTGGGTTGGTGGCATTTGGGGCGGCAACAGGCGTAATGCCATTGGATATGCCCGAATCGGTCCTGGTACGTTTTACCGGTGAAATGCAGCCGGGTATTACCCTGCGGGATTTGGTACACGCGATTCCTTACTATGCCATTCAAAAAGGTTTATTAACGGTCGAAAAGGCCGGCAAGAAGAATATTTTCTCAGGTCGTATTCTGGAAATCGAGGGTTTGCAAAATTTAAAGGTAGAACAGGCCTTTGAGCTATCCGATGCCTCTGCCGAACGTTCAGCGGCGGCGTGCACCATTAAGTTGGACAAAGAGCCGATTATTGAGTACTTAAGTTCTAATATTGTTTTGCTTAAGTGGATGATTGCTCAGGGTTATGGTGATCGACGTACCTTGGAACGCCGTGTTCAGGCGATGCAAGACTGGATTGCCTGTCCGGAGTTGATGGAAGCGGATGATAACGCTGAATACGCCACTGTTATCGAAATTGATATGAGTGAAATCAAAGAGCCGATCTTATGTGCACCGAATGATCCGGACGATGCGCGTCTATTGTCGGAGGTGCAAGGTGATAAGGTTGATGAGGTCTTTATCGGTTCGTGTATGACCAACATCGGTCATTTCCGCGCCGCCGGTAAATTGCTGGATAAATTTGCCGACACTATTCCGACGCGTTTATGGATTGCACCACCGACCAAGATGGATGCGGCGTTGCTGACCGAAGAAGGCTATTATAGTGTTTTTGGCAAGAGCGGAGCGCGTACGGAAATGCCCGGTTGTTCGCTGTGTATGGGTAATCAGGCGCGTATTGCAGCCGGATCAACCGCTGTATCGACTTCAACGCGTAACTTCCCGAATCGTTTGGGGCAGGGTGCTAATGTCTATTTGGCTTCGGCCGAATTGGCGGCCATTGCTGCTCTAATTGGGAAACTGCCATCGGTTGAAGAATACATGTCTTATGTAGCGGAGCTGCAAACAGATAAGGAAGATACTTACCGTTATATGAACTTCGACCAGTTAGATCGTTACTTAAAAGATGCCAATACAGTGACGATCTCTGTGGATGCCATAGGTAAAGTGTAATTAGCGATTAAGTCAGTTTAAAGGCCCTTTTAAGTTGTTACTTAAAGGGGCTTTTTTTAGCGGTGAAATCAAGTCAAATAATCGGTAAATTGTCACTATTTAATACCGCCATGTGGTACAATCCACACTTCTTATAAAAACAATAAAAAGCAAGTCTTAGTTATCGGAATGAAACATATCGGTCTCAAAAAAGTAAAGTCTGGGAAGAGTGATAGTACGACTATCAAAGTCAGTGGGACCGGTTACGTTTACAGTTTGTTAACTCAGCTGTTTCCATTTTTATTGTGGTTGCCCAAAGTTAATTCCGAAACCTTAAAGATTGATGCCTACGCCGGTTTAACCAGTGCCATTTTTGCCTTGCCGCAGGGGCTGGCTTTTGCCTTAATCGCCGGATTACCGCCCGAATTCGGCTTGTACGCCGCTATTGTTGCACCGGTTGTATCTGCCTTATTTGGCAGTTCTTGGCATACGGTGTCCGGGCCGACAGTAGCAACCTCCATTGTTGTTATCAGTATTATCAGCGAGTATGCCGTACCACAGAGCCCTCAGTTTATTGGTTTTGTCTTAATACTGACGCTATTAGCCGGAATAATCCAACTGACACTCGGTATTTTCCGCTTGGGACACATCGTCGATTTTATTTCACATACGGTCATTCTGGGATTTTCCACGGGAGCGGCTCTATTAATCATGGGAAACCAGTTAAGTAATGTATTGGGTATTAGTTTTCCACGTCAGGAAAATCTGGCGATGTCTCTTTACGCGGTCTATCATCATTTGGCTGAATTTAATGGTGGCATTCTATTCATTGCCGCGACGACGTTAATCGTTTCCGTTCTGTGCAAAAAGTACTACCCTAAATTGCCTTACTTATTGGTTGCTATGATTTATGGTGCGGTCAGTGCCCTTGTGATGGGTTCCTTTTTTGGCATACAATCAATTAACATGGTCGGGGCACTGCCGAGTGGATTGCCCAGTATTATTACGCCGGAAATGACATGGTTCCAGGCGCGAGAATTTTTTGCCTCGGCGATTGCCATTGCAACATTGGGACTGATTCAATGTGTATCAATTGCAAAAACGATTGCGACAAAAAGCGATCAGCATATTGATGCTAATCGAGAATTTATAGGACAGGGTCTATCTAATATTGCTTGTAGTTTTACCAGTGGTTTTTTTTCATCGAGCTCCTTTACACGAACCGGCGTTAACTACGCCGCCGGTGCGAAAACACCGATGTCGAGTATTATCGCCTCAGGTTTAATTTTGCTGATGTTGCTGTTTGCCGCCAATGTTACCGCTTTTCTACCCACTGCTTCAATGTCGGCAATCATTATAATTATCGGCTGGGGATTGATTGATTTTACTCATATCAAAAAGATTTTAAAAACCAGTCGCTCCGAAACGGCCGTTTTCATCACCACGTTGTTATCTACTTTATTGCTCAGTCTGGAGTTTGCAATATATAGCGGTATGTTTTTGTCTCTGATTATGTATCTACAAAAGACCTCTCAACCTAAGGTTTCCAAATACACCATTGATACGTTGGATCCGTACCAACGTTTGATTCCGCTGAAACCCGGGAAAAAAACATTGCACCCGTCGTTAAGCATTATTCGCATTGACGGCTCAATTTTTTTCGGTTCGGTTGATCATATTCGAAATATGTTTGATTCTTTTGGTGTTTCTGATAAAAAGAACGTCCTGTTGATTTGCAGCGGTGTGGGTTTAATTGACATTTCAGGGGCAGAGTTACTGCTCTTGATTAAGAAAAACTGTCAAAAGCGAGGTGGAGATTTATATCTGTCGGGGCTTGTTCCCGCAGTGAGACGTTATTTACTGAAAAGCCCCTACTGGGAACAACTCGATCGTAGGAATATTTTTAACTATAAATCGGAAGCAGTTTCTTATATTCTCAATCTGATCGAAGAACAAAATGCCGCTAGGACAGACAGCAAAAATAAAACCAAACAAAAAGAAGTGGAAAAGACACTAATAGAAACGAGTACTTAACATGTTAATATTCACGACCAATGAACGATCATAATGACGACATTAACTTTTAAAAATAACCTATCGGGACTGACCGTATTACAACTACATTCTCAGCAGTTGGAACCATTGCGGCAGGGATTGCGAGAAACGATTAAAAAGGCACCGATGATGTTTATTGGTATGCAGGTTGTTGCCGATATCAGCGCTTTTGATAAGGATGATAGTTTGGTGTTAGACATCGGTAGTTTCAGTAAGCTGTTGACAGCTGAAGGACTTAATCTGGTTGCCGTGATGACCAATCGCCAGTCATTTCGTGTGATGGCAATCTCGCAGGGTGTTGGAGCAATACCTGTTACACGGTTGCCCTCGTCCAAAGGGACGACTGCAAGAGAAGCTAAGAGTAGCGAAACACCTGTTGATTCAAACTCAGTAGCCGGTCAGTCCGATATTGCAAGTTTTGAAATCGGCAAACGGTCAAGACAGTTAACCCGACCTCAAAAGGCGGATGACAGCAAGCGGTTGACACGGGAAGAACCGAGAAAAACATTCGAGCGTAGCGAAAGTCATGATATTTTGCGTGGGAACAAAATTATCCAACAACCCATTCGTTCGGGACAACGCGTTTATACACAGGGGGATTTGACCATTATCGGCAGTGTCAGTCCCGGGGCTGAAGTGATAGCCGATGGGAGTGTACACGTTTATGGCAAACTCCGAGGTCGGGCGGTTGCCGGGGCAAAAGGTGATACATCGGCACAGATTTTTTGTCGCCAACTCGATGCTGAGCTAATCTCCATTGCTGGCAATTACAAGCCTAATGAAGAAATTAGCGATGTATATCGACAAAAAAGTGTTCAAATTCGGCTAGAGAATGAAAAAATTTCTTTTTTGCCCTTATAATATGTCACCAGTTGTTGGTTGAATTTTTTAGATATTGACGAGTAGGAGGTTGAATGGCTAAAGTCATTGTTATCACATCGGGAAAAGGGGGCGTTGGTAAAACAACCACGAGTGCAAGTTTTGCAACGGGGCTTGCCATGCGCGGTTACAAAACGGCGGTCATTGATTTTGACGTCGGTCTGCGCAATTTGGATTTAATTATGGGTTGTGAACGCCGTGTTGTTTACGATTTTGTCAATGTCACTCAGGGTGAGGCCAATTTAAAGCAAGCGCTGATTAAAGATAAACGGGTTGACAATTTGTATATCCTGCCCGCTTCTCAGACGCGTGACAAAGATGCTCTGGAAAAAGAAGCCGTTGGCCAGGTACTGGAAGACCTTGCCGAGGACGACTTTGATTTTATCATTTGTGATAGTCCGGCAGGTATTGAGCGTGGTGCCTATTTGGCGCTTTACTATGCTGATGAGGCACTTATTGTGACGAATCCGGAAGTGTCTTCCGTACGTGATTCAGACCGTATTTTGGGTATTTTGGACAGTAAATCAAAAGCAGCAGAAGAGGGTAGAGATGTTATCCAGCATCTGGTTGTAACCCGCTATGACCCCAATCGTGTTGATGAGGGTGAGATGTTGTCCGTTGAAGATATTATTGAAATTCTCAGCATCCAGTTATTGGGCGTTATTCCCGAATCAGAATCGGTGTTGTCATCATCCAATAAAGGCGATCCGGTCATTTTAGATAGTAACACCCATGCGGGACAGGCTTATTCCGACTTAATTTCTCGTTTTTTGGGAGAAGATTTACCGCATCGTTTCTTGGAAGCGAAGAAAAAAGGTTTCTTCTCAAGACTGTTAGGAGGCTAGCATGTCACTGTTTGGTTTTTTTAGAAAGAAAAAAGTCAAATCGGCGAATTTGGCTAAAGAACGCCTGAAAATTATTGTTGAACATTCTCGATCCAGTGCTAACCACCCTGAATTTCTCAATGAAATGCGTCGCGAAATTTTGGAAGTAGTCAACAAATACGTCAAAATTGACATTGCCGATATTAATACCAATATTGCGACGCATGGTGAATCCGAAGTACTGGAGCTCAATATTTTACTACCCGATAGCGTGAATGGCATTAGACAGATGGATGAAGAAAGCTAATCAACACGTTAGACTGGATAAGTGGCTGTGGGCTGCCAGGTTTTTTAAAACCCGCAGCCTTGCCACAGAAGCCGTTAAGGGGGGTAAAGTCCACGTTAATGGCTTGCGTGTCAAGCCGGGTAAGGTTGCTGAAATAGGGCAGCTAATCACAATCAATAAACACCCTCAGCGATTTGAAGTGGAAGTGTTGGCCATTTCAAATAAGCGTCAAGCTTTTTCCATTGCAAAAAACCTTTATAAGGAAACCGATGACAGTGTGGCTCATCGTGAAAAAGAGGCGCTGATGCGCAAGTTGGCCAATCAGAGTGTTTCTCAAACGGCTAAAGGTCGTCCGACCAAACGCAACCGTCGTCAACTCGTTCGCTTTACAAGAAAATAAAAGCAAAGACCACCAACACAGTGATCTTTGCAGAGCTTCCTAAAGTGTGAATTATCGGTTATTCACCAAATGGAAAAGTAAACGATAGCGTACTCATATAACCGTATTTGTCGGCCTTGGGATCGTTTTCTACGTCAACCTTGTGACCGACGGCAATAACGTTGAGCCCTTCGTTGCGGATAACGACTTCCGCTTCACCGTTTTCATCCGTGTTAACCGCATCGGTGTAATAGTTATTGTAATCACGCATCACTTTGGCTCCCTTGACAGGTTTGCCCTTAAACAATACGGTTACGACCAACTTATCCCCAGCCTTTAGTGTTAATGGGTTGACTTTGGGAACAATTTGCAAATCAAAGTCAGCAATGGGCTTGACCGTTGAACCCTTATTGACTATGGCAATACCGCTTTTCATGTAGCGTCCAGCAGATTTGGCACTTTCCACTTCATTTTTGGGTCGGTTAACCCATTTGCCGTCTTGATTTTGTGTCCAAAAACCGTTATCAAATCTAAATACAATCGCGGTAGCATTATCGTCAACCGCCACAGACACATTCTTTTCGTGTTTATTGATTTTTGCATCGGTTATGTTACCGTCTTTATCGATACTTTTGACAAAAAGTACTTTCTCGGGCTGATAAGCATCATCAACGGCACCTTCACCCAAAACGATAGTCTGTTCGCCAACGCGTTCTGCTAACCACACGCCGTGTGCGTAAGCTTGATAAGAAAAGATGGACAAGGCGGAAATTAACAGAAACAGTATTGATTTTTTCATCAGATTTACCTCGTAATTGATCGATCGACGGAGAAGCTCTCACGCTATTAAATACAAATAATAAGCAATATTATTTGTATTTAATTAAAGAGGCTTTGGATTGAGGATAAGCCTTAGAAGGCTAAAGCACCGATCCGTAGGCCTCTTTGCCCGTCCAAAACTTAAAGGCATTTTCTATTCCGCTGCTGGTTATGGTCGCACCACTAATGCCGTCAATTGTAAAACCGTCGTGATGATTGTTTTGCCCTGCCTTGGCCGCCGGCTGAACAATTTTAAGGGCAAAGCGATTACGCTTATCAAATAAATGTTTGCCGATAAACCGCTCGCCAAAATCGGGCAACAAGACACTTTGCCCCAGCTCCGGAGAATCTTCCGAGTGGTAAAAGCGCACACCGGCAATGGTTTTTTCAGGTTTGTTAATTGCCAAAAAGCCAGCCGCCAAACCATATCTTCCCATCACCGCCACGGGGATAATAATTGTTTTCCTACCCTTGACCTGCCAAAAAGTTAACTGTTCAGGCAGGTGTTTGATACGCAAATGATCAGCACTCGGGGGGGCATTTTCCGGCGGTTTTAGCAAATCCAACGGCCAGTTAAAACGTAGTGTCGCTTCTGCTACCGGACTAACTTCACCGGTTATACGGTTCAAATCAAAACGTTCAAAATAGGCTTCCACACCTTGTTTAATACCCTCTTTCGGCGTTAACTTAACCGTTTCCAGCAAGGCAACACGCCAGTCATTGGTCACCGGTATTGGTTTTTTGTCCTCATCGACTAATGCCAGCCGCACTTCGGGGAGTTGATTTAACCAATGCCAAGCTTCGGCAACAAGGCCAATAAAGATGACAACACCAACGACAATATATATTTTTTTCTTCATATAAATAAAATAGTTATTTCAAACGGCGCGGGACAATCTCGGCAATCACAGGAATGGTGCCTAAATTGGTTTGCAATTCCATGGTCAGATATTCGCCAATTTTGAACTCACGCTCGGGATCAAACATCATAAAATGGGTTCTGTTCGGTGAAATCACCGTTTTTCCATGGGCCGGCACGGTAATTGACTTGATCTCGTACATTTCACGCTCTCCGTTGATAAAACGCGAATTGTGCAGCTCGGTACGGGCAAAGCCCTGACACTTAAATTGAGTAATCACAAGTTCTTTATCACTGCTGTTATGAATGGTCATCTTGCTACTTGTAGCTTGGTTTTCTTTATGAACTTGAAAAATTTGCGGTTTTTCAAATTCAATGCCCGGAACATTATGAACCGTCTGCACTGTTTGATAAACTACTTTTGGCTTACTGCTTTCGTCGGCATTAGCAGATAGACTCATCAATATACCTGCAGCTAATATAAGAAAAAATTTACTGTTTTTCATACGATATTCCTCTTTTTGATTTACGTTTAAAACGGCCAGAGATACAAATGCCCGCCACAGTGCTATAGCACTGCTATTATTGATACTGTTTTTCCACCCAACGATTGACTTCCGATATCCAGTTAGGATTGGTCGTCAACCCCTGTTCAATCTTCTCTAAGATATGCTGCCGATTTAGGTAAACCAGCGTCGGATAGCCGATAATCTGATAGCGTTCCTGGGTAATCCCGAGTTGGTCAGCCAGCAGCGGATAATGGATCTTATTGCTTTTGATAAAGTCGTCAAGCTCGCTTTCACCCAGATCAATGGCAATGGAAAGAACTATCAGACGTTTGTCATTTTGGGCCTGAATTTTATTGAGCTCGGGGATAGATGCCAAGCAAGAGCCGCACGTCTTTGACAAGAAATCCAGCAACACCGGCTTACCTTGGTAATCTTGTAAATCGACCAATTCACCTTGAGCATTCTTAACGGCAATATCCGGGGCGAGCTTCCCCACCTCCATTTTTTGTTCCTTACAGCCGGCAACAACTACAATCGAGGCAATGACCAATAGATACTTAAACAGATTTTTTATCATTTTTTCTTCCATTGTCAGATTGTTTGTTGATGATTTCTTCTCCGGCATACTTGCCGTGTTGCAGGCGAATAATGCGATTACTCCGTCTACCCAGCTCAGGGTTGTGGGTCACCATAACAATAGTACGCCCCTGAGCGTGCAGATCCTCCAATAATCCGAGGACAATCGCTTCGTTTTCCGCATCCAAATTTCCCGTCGGCTCGTCGGCAAAAATAATGGGAGGTTGATTGACCAGAGCACGAGCGATGCAGACGCGCTGCTGTTCTCCACCCGACAACTGATTGGGCAAATGGTCGATACGTGATTCTAAACCGACCTGCTGCATAACTTTTTTTGCCGCCTCGGTATCCGTCACGCTATGGTAGTATTGTGCCAGCATCACGTTTTCCAAAGCACTCAGATAGGGGATAAGGTGAAACTGCTGGAAAACCAGCCCGATTTTCCGCGAACGAAAAACGCGGCGTGCCTCTTCATCCAATTCAGCTGTATCCACCCCGTCTAAAATTACATGACCGGTGGTTGCCGTATCCAGGCAGGTAAGAATATTCATTAACGTCGTTTTACCCGAACCCGATGCCCCCATAATGGCGACAAATTCACCGCAGCGGACTTGAATACTGATATTGTCTAGGGCAATAACATTGCCGAAATGTTTGCAAAGATTTTGTGTTTCAATAACGATATCAGACATGTTATTCTCCTTTCAATACGCCTGCAGGTTGGTAGTTGGTTGCCTTTATTGTCGGCATAATCACGGCAATAAACCCCGCCACAACCGATGAGAGAATGGTAATGGGTAAGACCTGATACCGCCAATCAATATAGGAATCAAAGACAGTTTTACCAAGAATTTGTGCCAGCCCGAAACCCAAAGCCAGTCCCACAACAATGGCGATAGCGGCAATTATCGCCGTTTCGCTGAGAATTTGCCGGACAATCGCTCGTTTCGATGCTCCCAGTGCTTTTTGCAAAGCAAACTCTCTGCGTCGCTCTGACACCAACGCCGTCAGCGTTGTATTAACACAAAGTGTTGAAAGAATAAGAATAACGACTGAAACAACGCCCATTAAAATTTTAACCTTATCCAGCACTTTCCCCTCAGAATCAGACACTTTCAGTATGGGGCGGATAATATTGTCAGGCATTGCTTTTTGCAGTGCTTGACTAAAACGTTCGATCTGGTGTTGGTTATTAAGCACACTGTACATGACATAATCTATTTGCTGGTCTTTATGCAGCCATTTCTGCACTAATGATAAATTGGCAACCAGATAATTATCCGCTTCCTCACCCGACTCGATAATACCCGTGATAGTTAACGGATGTTTGTTTCTGTCTTCAATCAAATTGATTCGCTGTCCGATTTTAATACCGAGCTTATTGGCCAGCTTGCTGCCTATCATAGCGTGATTTTCATCAAAACTCACTGCTACCCATTGCCCTTTTATTTGCCAAAACGGCACCAATGCCGGCAGCTGGGAAAAATCCACTCCCATCAGAACGACTTTGTCCAAATCAACACGCGCCAAGCCGTATAGATACGGACTCGAAGCGGTAATGGAACCTTTGGGTGCCAAGGATAAGCTTTGCCAATAATCACGGTTGGTCAGCTGCTGATTATTGCCTGGCTGCATAAATAAATTAGCGCCGAAAGTACGCAGTTCTCGGCTCATTTTGATATTAATATCAAAATACACCGATGCCATTGCGGTGATAATTGCCGCTCCCGTCATCAGTGCTAAAAAGACAATGATAATACGCCGCAAACGCAAGCGAATAGAGCGCCAAATCAGTAAATGATACAGCGAAACCGGGGCTTTATTGGTTGCCATAAAGCACCTCTACGGGATACAAATTGGCGATACGACGGGCAGGAAACCACGTGCCAATCAAGGCAATAAGCACCGAAACAATCATAACAACCAGCATGACAATCCAATGAAACGGAATAAAAGAACCAAATAGGGCGTAAGCCATTGCCAAAGACAGCAGCCAGCCAGCAAGACACCCCCAGTGCTTTCATCAAGCCAATTTCTTTAGAGCGCTGCAAAATGGCATTGGTCATTAACGAGGCAACCCCCATTGCAGCAGCTAATAGTGCCGCCAAGGTTACCATAAACAGTAAACTTTGAATTTTACTAATCACTAAACCTTCGGATGCCGCTACTTGCCAGACGGGATTGACGACAACATTGCTTAAAGCCTTTTCCAATTGAAAGGAAATAGAGGAGGCATAAGCGGTACAAAACCAAAGGTCGTATTCATCGGCATCCAATGAATCAAGATCCGTATGGGCGCGTTGCGATAGCTCATTTTCCGGCACGGTAAGTGCCGAAACATTGACATGGGCGACTTTGCCTTCCAGTCCCAAGACTTTCTGTGCCAGATCAAGCGGTATAATCAAGCTGTCTTCATCGCTGTCCCCGGAGTTCAGTATGCCGGTGATTGTTACGTCAACGCTACCTTTGCCGGCAATATGGACCAGTGAGTTCATCCCCCAGCCCGTCTTTTTTGCCAATTGTTGCCCAATTAATGCCTGCGGTTTATCGTCCTTTGGCCATTGACCTTCCACTTGCCAAAAAGACGAGATAATTTTATTACCCGTATGAAAGTCCGCCTCGTCGCGAATGGCCAGGTTTTTATCAAAAAAAGTACCTCGAACCGCAATATGCCGAGACTTTTCCGTACCGACGGATGCCGCTGCATCACCTTGTATCCAAGGTGCAAAACCAACAATGTTGTTGCGCCAAAAAACATCCTTGATTTGCGGTAAATCCTTTTCAGCTAAGAAATCTTGTGTTGTCAAACGTTGGTTAGAATCCAGCCATTTGGGCAAAGCCACTTGTCCCGCCGGGGTGATTTTAATATTGGCACCATAGTTTTTCATCTCGTGCGAAATTTTATCGCCGATACCAATGGAAATAACTAGCAGTGCGCTAATCAAACCGGTTGCCAAAAACACCGTCAGAACCGCCATCAATTTGCGGTTGATATCATGACGCCACGACTGGCGTAACATATTCCAAAACATAACTACTCCTTAATATAAGCCAACGGGTCATCACGAAAAGCTTCGTAAGACGTCTTGGTGGTAAAGAAATAGGCTTTATTGCCATATTGGTACTGATATTGGGCCTTTGTATTAATCAGTTTTTCACCGTTAACAGGGTCGATAACCTCGATGGACACGACGTCATCAAAATAACGCAGGCCTTCCTCCAATGCTTTTTCCGAAATAATGATCTCTTTATCGGTTTGCTCCCAGTTGGTAATCGGAATGGGGTTGCAACCGCCTTTTCGTCCGATGGAAGGAATAAAGATATGTACGCCGCATGCCAGACAAATGACGTTATTGCCCTCTTTGGCATATCCGGCATCACCGCACAACATGCAGGCATCAAAAACCACCCCGTATTTGCTTTGCTCGGGATTGTGACGAATAACAAAAAAACGTACGGCTTTGCCGTCGCTGCTTACCCAGGAAAATCGGTGTAATTCTCCGTCGGCCAATTGGTTTTCCTGAAAACTTAAATGAATAGCACCGTCGTCAGCCAATTGTACCGTGGTGGCAGGACCGCGCTCAACGGGCTTGGAAGCAACCAAATCCCACCACAATAAAATGGCAAACAAGACAATACAAAGCGACAACAAGCGCTTAAATCGGCCTTGCCGGCGTTGTTGTGTTGCCAGCGCAAGACGACGCTCAACGGCATCGGTGGTCGCTCGCGTTATGTTAATAGCAGAAAGTACCTGCGTTCGCCGATAATAGCCCAGCATAATGACAAAACAGAGTAAAACGACATAAGGGTAAGCCCAAATATAATAGTTGACTTTGGCGATATAACTAAGATTAAGCACTGCCAGTAAACGGGTATTTAATTTTATCATCACCAACATCCACTCACCGGATAAAGGCAGCATCGCCATAACGGCGAACCCGATAATCAGTAAGTAACGAGTCGTTTTGGATAATTTAAATACCGATTGCAGCGAGAAACTGATCAGCAGGACCATAATAAAACCGAGAACGGGCATCAATGCATTCAGTACCATTTCGGTATTAATGACACTGGTGCTGGATAGCATGCTCAACTGGCTGATGCGGGTCCAAAAGTAGGCCGCACAAAAGAAAATTAACAGGACAATCGCATAAACAAACAGCGAAAATCCCTTGCTGGTGTAAAGTTGTTCAACCCGTTTTGTCAGCAACGCCCATACGGCATACAAGATGACGAGTAAGTAGGTTGCCAAGGCAATACTTGCAATAAGGAGAATCCATTTTTGTCGCCACGGTAAGAGCAGAAAAAATGCCGAACCGGCAATAATAGCCAACAGGCTAATAACAATTTGTCTTTGGTATGAGCGCGGCTGCAGCGGCGAAAAAACCAAGCCGGACAAAAAGGCAGGCAAAAGAAAGTAAGTAATAAACTGTGAAAGATAAAAACTCATAGTGCGCCCAAAATAATATCCAACCTAGAAGATATGGTTATGCCAGAAATTTTCTGTTACAGCGTTGTACCGTCTTGCCGTACTCGTTGTATTTTTAGCACCTGTTTTTCCTGATGGTTAACTTTTCGAAATGTGCACAACACCCCGTAACTTAGGTAAAGTCGTGATTGCAACAAGCCTACAGTGCTATGAATTAACAAGGCAGCATCGGCAAAGTCAGTATTGCAATACGACGAGACGACGCAACGTTGTAGCAAATGTTAATTCATGCCACAACAGAATACAGAATAATGCACCCACACATGTGGGTACATTACTCTTAGTTTTACAGCATACAAAAATTAGGGCTTCGGTGCACCCAGATACTCAAATTTGTAGTTTGCTTCAAACGGCTTAAACCACTTGCCTACACCGGTTTCTTTGTCGGTATGGCGCAGTAACTCGGTTACAGGTGGCTTGATTGTCCAGGTTAGCTCGTAGTTACCCACACCTAACATTTCAATATTTTGTCCATAGTGCGGACCATCGCTGGCAACCATAGGCATCAAAGTACCTGTCTTACTCTTACCGGTATCGGTATTGGTCAGTTTGTAGTCAATTGTTAAATAAGGCACCCACTCACCTGCACCCAGACCGTTTTTGTTGCCTTTGGTGGCATGAATATCGGCTTCTAAGTGAACATCAGACTGTGAAGCCGGACGCATCAAACCTTGTGGTTCCATGGTAATCGGCTGTAGATAAACCGCAGCGATTTCCATTTCATTCATGGTAACGGCTTCGCCGATTGGCACTTCGCCCGCATAAGCAGCGCCGGCACCCAATATTGCACTTGTTAATAAAAGTTTCTTCATAATAAATACTCCGTTTGAGTTAGAAAACAACAATGAATGCACTACGCACGTTTGCCACGCAACACAATCATTATCCATGCAGCTATTGCTGCAAGAATTAACAGTACCTGCGGTACAAGGCTTTCCACATAGGGATAAACACCCAGCCATTGCACCTCGGGCACTTGTGAAATAATTGTCGGCGTAATCACTTTACCTTCAACCAATTCCATAACGCCCTTACCTGCAAAAATAAAGGCCATTACATACATAAACATACCGGTAAACATAAAGAAAGGTTTCAGCGGCAGTTGTATCACGGTATAGCGCATAATAAAGTAAACGGCCAACAAAACCACCACGCCGGCTACGATACCGGCCGAAATGCCGGTCAGACCACCACCGGCAACCCCTGCCGACAGGGCGAAATAGAACAATACTGTTTCAGCTCCTTCACGATAAATGGCCAGAAAACTCGCCAACCACAACCCGATAATAGAACCTTTTGTTAACGAACTGCCGAGCTTGTTTCTCAAATATGCTTGCCACTGGCGGGCTTCCACCTTGGAAAGCAGCCAGTAACTCATAAAAAACAGCACAATGGTGGCAAGCAACATCGTCACCCCTTCTAAAATCTCACGATTTATCCCGGCATCGGTAAAAATCATTTTAAAAATATAGGCGGTAATGACACTGGCAATTAAACCGACAGCAACGGACTGTTTGACCACCCACATTTTGTCTTTGTGTTCATTTTTGACCAGATAGGCCGCTATGGCAGCAACCACCAGCATGGCTTCCAAACCTTCACGCAATAGAATCAAAAAGGCTTGAACGGCGACCTCCCAAAAGGTTTGGGGAGAATGCCCCAGCATATTGGCGGCACGTTCCAAAGCCTGTTGCTGGGCATTGCGCACCTGTACGATTTCCGTCACCGGTGAACCCGCCGACATCAAGCTGACAATGCGGGTAAAATAAGACTCCAGTTGGGCCTTAAAGGCACTGTCGCGAGCACCGATTGCCGCTTCATAACCCGTTGCTTCAAAGACATCAAAATAGGTATTTTGCACATCGTCAACGGCAGCTCCGCCATCACCGCCTTTATATTGAGCAATAGCGGCGTCGATGGCGTCCATTATCTGGTTATTTACCTTGCTCCAATCGTGTCGTTTCTCTGTTTTGCCGCCCTCCCTTTCGGCGAGGGCTTTTTCGGGCACTTTTGTCGCATTGTTCTTGTCTTTATCAGTCTTCGCGGATTGAGGTGCTGTCGGTTTAGTATCTGCCTTGCCCGGCAATCCCGGCAATTCGTCATTTAACGCCTGGGTGATAAGATAGCCTTGGTAGGCAATTTGTTTGGTCTGCTTTTTATATTGCGCCACATCCTGTGAATCGGACTGCATCTGCTGTGTCATCTTGGCAAAGTCATCAAGAATTTTTTTATCAACATCCGCCTTACCGTGTTTATGCAAACTATCCGATAAGCCTGAAGCCTGATATTCGCTTAACGCCTTATTAAGGGCTTGCAAGGCTTTTTCCCGTTCGTCGTTTTTATACGACCAAACCCCGGCATTGATTAGCTCGTTAACAGCATTTGCTACCTTTTGCCACTCGGGCGCAATACTGGTGGCATTAAAATCATTATCCTGGGCAATCAGTTGGTGTCCCTGTGCCAGTTTTTGCGGCAGCGAATTGATTTCATTTTTCAGCCAAGTAACTTCTTTTTCAACCTGTTCCAAAGGGGCTTGCGAAGCTATCAGATTGCGAATTTCACCAAATTTCGCTTCTAATTTTGCACTATACTTAGCCGAATAGTTAATGCGGACAGGGCCTTCCATTCCTTCGAAAACGCTGAAATAAGCCATTTGCACACTGCGTTTGGCATCGGCAACATTCCCCGTTTTATACAGTGATACCGCTTTGTCCAAACGCTGGCTGATGTCATCGGCTGCCGCCTGATAATCAAGTTGTGCCGCCGAACAGAAAGAAGAAAATACGAGTAAACACGCTATAACCAATGGACGATATAAACAGGGTAAGTGTTTCATAAAATGAGCTTTTAGATGTTAGAGTTTTCGGAAGATATACCAAAGCCCATAAAGTTGATTATATGAGTCAGTTAGTTAAATAACCTCTACCATCGAATATACACGCAATGACTCAATTTTTCAATGTAAATAAAGTGAATTGACAATTGGTACAAGGCTTGCCGTCGAAGACAGTACATGTAATACGGCGAGACGGTATAACGCTGTAACAATTTTTAAGTCACTTTACTATACCGTCGCGCAGCAGCTATTAACCACAGCAAAACGACCAGTCCTGCTACACAGAGGGCGAGAAATTTCCATTGACGATTGGTCTTCTGTGTTGCCTTTATTTTATGCTGTTTGGTTTTTTGCAATGCTTTTTTTATAGATTCGATCTGTTGTTCAACTTCTGTAGCAGCTTGCTGCTGCTGAATATTTTTGTATAGACTATCAAAACTGTGCTCGATGGATTGTCTGTAAGCAGGCGATAAACTGATCCCAAGATCGGATGTTTGCCAATGTTGGTAAAAACCCTCTCGAATCAACTGAAGTGCCGCATCAGTCTGACCTTCCTGATATCTTACGAGTGCTTGATGCAACGCGGCGTTTAACGCTTTAACATCTTCGCTGTAATTTTTATTTTCTATTCGCTCCGCTTCTTTTTGGGCCAGAATAGTCTGTTGTTCTCTGATAAGCCTGGGTGTTAAGGGTAAGCTGGGCAACACTTTGCCTATATCCGCTTTAATGTTATCCAACAGCGTGTCAATTTTTTTACTATGGTCACCATCTTCGTTTATCAACCTTGATAATTCAAAGAAACGCTGATTTATTTCTTCGGCATACGGCATGCTGTAGTTGGTACGAATGGTAGCCTCCAGGTCAGAGTTCCTGTAGCGTGAGAAATGCACACTTTTTGATAGCTCCAGTGCTGTTTTTTTATCGCCTTTTTGATATAAGGTCCGTATGTTATCCAGATTCGTACCAATAGAATCCATCTGCTCTTGCCAGTATGGCAATACTTTGTCTTCTGCTGCACTCAACTGGCTGGATACAGCGCCTGTAGAAAACAATACAATAATGGCTATCTTAATTAAAATTTTCATCTATTCATCACGTTGTTATGTAAGGCACTGTTATTACATTTCCCAGGTACACTCATCCTATCGGTACCGGTTCGAGATTGTCGTTGGAACAAAAGACCAAAACACAAGTGTCTTCGGATTTAATTCCCGATGTTTTTTTTAATATCATCGTACAACTACATCGCCCCAGATCTTGCCAGTTCAACCATAGCCATTACGGACGCCTTGATATTATCGGGTAATTCGCGTTCATTTAGGTTTAAAAAACCACTTATTAACAAACTCCTGGCATTTTCCTCGCTTACGCCTGAAGCCATCAGATAGGCGATTTTTTCTTCACTAATCATACCGACAGAAGCCTCGTGTGACAATTGAGCTCGGTGGTTTCGAGCCAGTAGAGCAGGAGTTGAGAGAATTTCTCCATCATCGTTGAGCTTAAGTCCGTCACAGCCCAAGAATCCCTTGCTATTACCGGCGTTGCCAATCAGGCGGGCATTATTGGTAATGCTACCGCCTGCAGAGACCATTCGGCTGATACTCTCAGATTGTGCTCCTTCACCTTGCAAGTAGATTTCGCTGTCCATTACTCTGTGCGAGGTGGTTGGTGCAAAGACAATGGTTTCATCTTGATTGACTGCTCCTTCACCGACATAGGTTTTACTTTGGGTGTAATGGTGTTTGGTCGGGTTGATAACAATTTCTGTGCTGGTTGAGTTGGCTCTTTTGTCTAGCTGGGTGCGAGAATAACTGTCGACTTGCATATTTTTGCCCCAATGCTCGACCGATAGCGAATTGTACACTGCGTTTTCTTGTAAGTAAGTTTCATTGATGGAAATGTGGTGTCCCGCGTGTACCGAATCCGGCACAGTAGATCCCGAAATCATATTGACCTTGGCATTTTTGCCAATGACCACGATATTGTGGGTAAATTGCCGCCCCTGTGGACTCTCTAAAATGGAGAAGGTCTGTACAGGCAAATTGACTTTTGCTTCTTCTCGTACATAAACAAAGTGTCCGATAGGATCGTCCATCAATTCAGAAGCTTGCTTGACGTGCTCGTTCTCTTCGGGATTTATCAGATTGAACATTAAATCTTGCACCCAATCGTATTGGATTAATGCCTCTTTTAGCGGTAATATCACTACGTTATTATCACTACTATCACTGAGTCTAACTTCTCTATCGATAATGACGCAGGTCCCGGACCGAGATTGTTGTTTGTAGCCTACGTCTTGTAGTAACGATTGTTCCTGTTCTGTTATGTGGTTCATAGCGGTCTCCTCTTTTGGTGATTTAACTTTCACTTAGGGTTCACCCTCAATCTAAACGTAAGAACTGTCGATATCTGAGATGATCTTAGCATCAAGCCTTCGGGACAGGGGAATCTTTTGCGACTACTGTGTTAAAAATGGTTTATTGAGATGACTAACTGCACCATTTTTGCCTTGTATTTGCAAAAAACGCCCACTGCCAACGTTATGTTTGGACTGAGAATACATCCCAGTCATATTGCTTTGTTGTGTCTTTTCTATTGCTGCGCCCGAGCTGTTAAGGCAACACATAGCCATGCCGTTTAATATGGGAAAATAGAGCCCTAGGGCTGTCAGAATGAACGATTCTTCCGTCTATCATCATGTGTGCTACATCTGCCTGAATATAATCCAAGATCAGTCCCGTATGAGTAATAACCAAGGCCGAACGCTTGACCTGAGTTTTTATTTCATTTTCTACAACGACTTTTCTACTTTGCATAAGGCGGTTAATCGCCTCACCAATAGCCATAATATGTTCTAAGTCCACGCCACTTTCAGGTTCATCAAACAGTAATAACTGTGGATCCTGCAGGCACACTTTTAGTACTTCCCAGCGTTTGATTTCTCCACCGGAGAAGCCGACATTGACATCACGATTAACCAACTTATTAAGATCCAATTTTGCTAATCCTTGTAAATAGCCGGTGTGATTTGGCATTAGGGCAACAAAGTTACTTAGACTTACTCCATCCAGTGCAGGCGGTCGTTGAAAGGTCATTCCAATTCCTAGATTGGCACGTTCTGTTACTGAGAGACATTCTATGCGCTGGCCGTGGTAATGGATTTTACCCGACAAGATTTCAAATGGCGGCAAACCCATAATTGACGACAATAACGAGGATTTACCACAACCATTTGCCCCCAGCAAGACGTGCAACTCACCCTCATTGAGGGTTAAGTTAATGTTATTCAAAATCACCTGTCCTGCGACAGCAACGGACAAATCTTCAATGTGTAATTTATAATCGTTCATAATACAACCACCTTTTTATTTGTATATGAAGTAAATTGTATCGCTGATGCAAAACTCATAGCAACTTGCAACAAAAAGTCGGGCAAGCTAAAACCATTTAAGGCCAATCCGTTAGTTTGTTTCTAGGCTGTAATGGTTAGTTGGCCTCATGCGATCCTACCGGCCGATGTTGCTACCTTTATCAACCACACCGCCGACAAAAAACATATCAACACCCCGGCTGAAATTAAACCAATACTAAGCGGTTTTATTATCGGTACAACAAAGTATTTCGTGTTTTTTAGATCTGACTGATTAATTAAATACCCCCACGGACATGATAGCACATCGCAATGTTGTTTAAAATGAGAATCATCTCCAATGCATTGCACATCTTTGATACCAATTAATATTGCAATTAATATTGTGATATGATTTGCTTATAGCAAACTATCGGTGACTTGTGATGTTCTTATATATTCATGGTTTTTTGTCGTCATCCCAATCAGCTAAGGCACAACAATTCAGGCATTGGCTAACCGTCCGGGGGAGAGAGCATGAATGGCTTTGTCCGGATTTACCTATGAATTCCAATGCCGCCATGCAAGTACTTAGAGAATGCATTCATTCTGCAACACAACCGATTAAATTGGTGGGCAGTTCACTCGGTGGTTTTTATGCTACGGTGTTAAGTGAGCGATTTAACCTGAGAGCCGTTGTGATTAATCCTGCCGTACACCCGGGGGCACTGTTAAAAGAAAAAATAGGTACACATAAAGCATGGCATTCGGATAACGATTTGCTGTTTACCCAAGACGACGTTAATGCACTGAATGCAATTGATGTCTCATCGATAAAATGTCCGGATAATTTTTTACTTATGGTGGAAAAGGGCGATGAAACTTTAGACTATCGACAGGCTATCGATTTTTATTGTGGCTGTAATCGATTGGTTTTCAATCATGGAAACCATAGTTTTAGTCGTTTTGAGCAGGTAATTGATTTAATAGATAAGTTTTAAACTGACTCGATGTAATTATCAATCAATCGGTGTTACACTGATGACCGTGTTTAATTAATTGGAATAGGTGATACGATGCGAATTTATTTAGCTGTTTTTAGTCTGTGGTTCGGTTGCTTGGCACTTGCTGAAGACACCGTTGTTACTTTTCATAAACCTTATGGTTGTGAGTTAACCGTGGAGGGGCGGGATTTCTATTTTCGAGAAATTAATGCCAACCTTCCCGCTTTTCCCCTCAATTTTGTTTTTGCAAGGGATCACAACGTCTATCAAATTCAGCAGAACATACAACCCGGGCGTTATGCCTTCTCATTGACTTGGAAGCGGGCATTTTATTCAAAAAATAGAGTAGTGTACAAAACCATTTTTTCCGGTGTTAACGACATTATTTTTCAGCCGCCTATTTGGTGCGATTTGAAGGGACTGGGTAACAACGTATGGGAGAAAGCTAAATCCGGTACGGAAAAAGGCATTGAAGCGTCGAAAACATTGGGTGAAAAAGGTGTCAATAAAGTCACTGATCTAATTAAACAGGCACGGGAAAAATTAAGCGACTAGAAAACAGTTCGTTGTATAGTCATGACACTAATTTCCTGGTACAGTGTTACGTCATCTCGCCGTAGCTATAGTACTGTCTTCGATGACGTGCCTCGTACCAGAAAATTATTGGCACGACTATATCGTCATAAGATTTGATTTTTGGGATGACTTGTTTTTTCATGATGTTATAATCGTTTCTTTTTGAAAGGGCATGACGATTAGATCGACGATAGGATTGTCTTTTGTAATTTTCGGGAGAGATGAAGCATAATGAATAGTCAATTGCGTGTGTTGTTGTTGGAAAATATCCACCAAAATGCGGTAACCAGCTTAAAACAAGCGGGATTTGTCAATGTTGAACGATTGACAACGGCCTTGGAAGGGGATGAGTTGACACAAAAACTGTCTCAAGCCGATGTCGTCGGTATTCGTTCACGGACGCAATTAACTCGGGAAGTTCTCGAAAAAGCACCGCAACTGAAAGCAATCGGTTGTTTTTGTATTGGCACCAATCAGGTCGATGTTGATGCGGCGCAGAGATTAGGGATTCCCGTTTTTAATGCACCGTATTCAAACACCCGTTCGGTTGCGGAGTTGGTCATTTGTGAAATTATTGCCTTATTGCGTGGTTTGACTGACAAGAGTCAGGCGGTACATCAGGGGCGTTGGCCTAAGAAAGCGGAAGGTTCTTTTGAAGCACGTGGTAAAACGTTGGGCATTATCGGCTACGGTAATATTGGATCGCAGTTGTCCATCTTGGCGGAAAGCTTGGGTATGACAGTGATCTATTACGATGTTGTCAATAAATTGCCATTGGGTAACGCCACTCAGATTGATAGTTTGGAGGATTTGCTCAAGCGAAGTGATGTCGTGAGTTTGCACGTACCGCAGTTACCCAGTACCAAGGATTTGATAGGTAGTCATGAAATTTATATGATGAAAAAGGGTGCCATGCTGATTAATGCCGCTCGCGGGCACTGTGTTGTTATCGATGATCTCGCCGAGGCCATACAGTCCGGTCATATTGCCGGTGCGGCTCTCGATGTGTTCCCCAGTGAACCTAAATCCAGCGAGGAGGCATTGGAAAGTCCCTTACGTGGCTTAAGTAATGTCATCTTGACCCCGCATGTGGGGGGATCGACTGTGGAGGCACAAGCCAATATCGGCCTGGAAGTGTCCGATAAATTTATCCAGTTTATTAACAAAGGACACACCATCAATGCAGTTAATTTCCCTGAGACGGCATTGCCAAAACGTGATGGTACTCACCGCTTACTCCATATTCACGTCAACCGTCCCGGTGTTTTGTCGGCCATTAACTCGCTATTTGCCGAGCACAAGATCAACATCACCGCCCAAAGCCTGTTAACTCACGGTGAAATTGGTTATTTAGTCATGGATGTTGACGAAAGCGATTCACACATTGCACTGGAACAAATTCGTAGTATTAAAGGCACTATTCGAGTTCGTTTGTTGTACTGATTGTACCTGATAGAAAGCCTTGCCGTAATTCGACAGTACTCTCTTTAATGTGTAGTCATAACTGAATTTTACTTAATTCATGTCACTATACATTGTGTAGGATTCTACCCCTTGCTAACCCGATCTGCATGCTCAGGCTGAAATTGTGCTCGGTCTAAGGCATGGTTTTATTGTTCAATACAAGCGGCAGATGGATTATCGGCCAATTGTCGCGCTTTTTTATTCATATCGGCGCCCTGTTTAATGACACCGATCAGGCACGATTTTTCCTTATTCAGTCGAATGACAACGAGTACTTGTCGATCCTTATTGCGTGGCAGAAAATCGCCCGTCTGAGCATCAAAACGAGCAATATAAGCGCGATAAATCAGAGCGTAATAGTCTTTTTTCCCATGATGCTGACGGAAACGCCACTCGGCCTTTTTGCCAATATTAAAGGGTTCAGCAACCTGGTATAAAACGGTGCGTTTACCATAAATCAGGGCAACACCATAACGCAAATCGCTGCCGACCACTTCTACCGTATAGCCGCCCTTGGCAGGACATTCGGCACGATAGTAATCTCCGGTTCTTTCCGTTTCCAGCGTCTGGCAAGCCGCATCTGTCAGTGGTGTGTAGGCTGAATACGCCTTGTCCTTTGCAACTGCAGTCGATGTAAGTACAAGACATAGGAATAAATTGAGTAATTTCATCTGACATTTCTCCGGTGTTATATGATAGGCAACATTCACCCGACTATATCAGGTGCCGGCAAAATTTACAAGTAGCAACATGCTATAGGAGGCTCTGCAAAGCTAAAGCCTGACCTCATAAAAATCCAACCCATTTTAAGAGTGCTTTTATGCTAAACTGTTGGCCTGTTTTTCATCAAACAACCATTGTCATAAATCATGAATGCCCGTCAATTACTGCAAAAAAAAGAACCTTTCCAAACTGAATCCACTATCTTGCTGGCAGACATTAGAAAAACACTGCATCTGCCACAAGTTGAATCGGTTTCTCTATTTGATGGGTTTGATATTTTCAACATACTCGAATCGCAGCTGGAAACACTAACATGGCAAGTGTTGGGCGACCCGACTACCGATGAGAAAGTTGAAGAGTCTGACATCACCGGGGATTTGGTGTTTTCTCTGGAGTTTTTACCGGGACAGTTTGACCAACGTGCCGATGCCGCCGAGCAAGCGGCCAAATTATTATCCGATGACTTGCGAAAAACGACGATCACGTCGTTTAAAACTTATGTTTTTAACGGTCAGTTAAGTGAAGCTGACAAACAAAAAATTATCCGCTATCTATTGAATCCCGTTGAAAGCCGATTAAAAGATTTATCCAAACTGGCCATCGAGCAAGTTGCTGAACCGGAGCCCGTCGCCGTATTGGACGGGTTTGTCAATTTGACTGAAACGGACTTAATTGCCTTGAAACAAGAGTTAGGATTGGCCTTGACCGATGCCGATATGGGCTTTATTCAATCTCACTTTCGATCCATTAAGCGCAATCCCACCGAGACGGAAATCCGCGTTTTGGACACCTATTGGTCGGATCATTGTCGTCATACCACCTTTATGACAGCGTTGCAGGCTATTCATTTTCCACAGGGTATTTTAGCGACAAGATTGCAGCAGGCCTTTGACGATTATCTTGAGTATCGTCGCATTGCTGGGGTTGACGACCGTCCTGTGACGCTGATGGATTTGGCAACCATTAATGCCAGAACTTTGCGCAAACAGGGCAAACTTGACCGCGTTGAAATTTCCGATGAAATCAATGCTTGTTCGGTGTTTATCAACGTGCTTGACGAACATGGAACACCGGAGAAATGGCTGTTGCAGTTTAAAAATGAAACTCACAATCACCCGACCGAAATTGAGCCGTTCGGTGGCGCATCGACCTGCCTGGGCGGTGCCATTCGCGATCCGCTCTCCGGACGAGCTTTTGTTTATCAGGCTATGCGCGTTACCGGCAGTGCCAATCCGTTGGAGCCGGTGGAAAAGACGCTGGCAGGCAAATTGCCGCAGATTAAAATTACCAAGGGCGCGGCGCACGGTTATTCGTCCTACGGCAACCAAATTGGGGTGGCAACCACCCAAGTGGCTGAAATTTATCACCAGGGTTATAAAGCTAAACGCATGGAAGTAGGGGCAGTGGTTGCTGCTGTACCGGCTCAAGACGTCGTGCGTGAAAAACCTGCCATCGGCGATAAAATTATTTTGTTAGGCGGTAAAACAGGGCGCGACGGCTGCGGTGGTGCGAGTGGTTCGTCCAAGGCACACACGACCGAATCACTGGCCAAAAGCGGGGCGGAAGTACAAAAAGGCAATCCGCCAGTCGAACGTGCTATTCAACGCCTATTCAGGCATTCGTTAGTAGCCAAAACCATCAAAAAATGTAATGATTTCGGCGCCGGCGGCGTTTGTGTCGCCGTCGGTGAGCTGGCTGATAGCTTATTGATTGATTTGGATAAAGTTCCGACCAAATACGCAGGATTGTCGGGTACGGAATTGACTATTTCCGAATCACAAGAGCGCATGGCAGTCGTTGTCGCTCCTGAGCATGTGGATCGTTTTATTAGCGCCTGCGAGGCAGAAAATACCGAGGCAACGGTTATTGCCGAGGTGACTGACAGCGGGGCGATGATTATTACCCATCAAGGGCGAGAAATCGTCAATCTCAGTCGAGAATTTATAGAAACCGCCGGAGCAAGACAATACCAGAGCCACGTTAATATTGCCGGCGAATTACAGTCGGCCTCGCCACTTGAAGCGGTGCCGGATACCGATTTACTGGCGCGCTTGGGCGAATTGAATAACGCCAGTCAACGCGGGCTGCAAGACATGTTTGACTGCAATGTCGGCGCCAGTACGGTGCTGTTACCTTACGGCGGTAAAAGACAAAATAGTCCCGTTGATGCCTCGCTGCAATTGCTGCCAAAACCCGGCACCTCAACCGCATCGGCGATGACTTACGGATTTAATGCCGATATTTCCTCGTATAGCCCTTTTCACGGCGGTGCATACGCAGTGGTCGAAGCCGTAACCAAACAAATCGCCGTGGGTGCTGATTTGGCCGATATTCACTTTAGTTTCCAAGAATATTTTGAACGTTTAGGTGACAACCCGGACAAGTGGGGCAAGCCATTTGCGTCGCTGTTGGGGGCATTTTCGGCGTGTGCCGACTTTGAGTTGGCAGCCATTGGCGGCAAGGATTCCATGTCGGGTTCATTCGGTGATTTGCACGTGCCGCCGACCTTGATTGCCTTTGCCGTATCACACCTGGATGCCAAAAGGGTCATTTCCCCGGAATTAAAATCACCGGGCAACTATCTGTATTATATTAAACACCAACAACTATCTGACGGCACGCCTGATTTCGAACAACTCAAACAAAACTACCAGTGGTTTGCCGAAAACTGCAAACACATTGTCTCGGCAATCGCTATTAAGCACAGCGGTGTGGCGGTAGAGCTGGCTAAAGCTGGTTTCGGCAATGAAATCGGCTTTAAAATTGATGCTCGAGATAAGGATTTATTCGGCTATGGCTACGGTTCGTTAATCGTCGAATCGAGTAAAAAGCTATCGGGCAAGACTATCGTCGAGTTGGGGAAAACCACCGCTGATAACAATTATACAATCAATGGCAAGGCGTATGCGATGGCAGAGTCCTTGCGAGCTTACCAAGACACGTTGGAACTTGTTTTTCCACTGTATCCGCAAGTTGAATCACAGGCAATTGTCACCCATTCATTTGTTGATAATAAAACACCTCCAAAATCCCCAACGATCAAACAATACACAGGTATCCGCAATCATGCCAAACCACGCGTTTTTATTCCCGTTTTTCCGGGTATGAATTCAGAATACGATATGGCAAATGCTTTTGAACGCAATGGTGCGACAACTGTACAGCAGCCGTTTGTCAATTTGTCGCAAGCGTTTATTCGCCAATCGCTGGATACTTTTTGCGACCAGCTAAAAAACAGTCAGATACTGGCATTATCAGGCGGTTTTAGTGCTGGTGACGAACCAAACGGCAGCGGCAAATATATCGCCATGGTGCTCAAAAACGCACAAATTCGCGCCGCCATCGCTGAATTTTTAGAAAAAGACGGTTTAATTTTGGGGATTTGCAATGGTTTTCAGGCACTGGTTAAATCGGGCCTGTTGCCGTACGGTAAAGTCACTAATCGCTCGGCTAATGATGTGACTTTGGAGCACAATAATAGCCACCGTCACATTGCCCGTTTGGCACAAACGCGGGTTTGTCATACCAATTCACCGTGGCTAAGCGATTTCAGCGTCGGTGATATTCACGATGTTGCTTTTTCACACGGCGAGGGGCGTTTGGTCGCTAATGATGCCCAGCAACAAACACTGATCAATAACGGACAGATTGCCACACAGTATGTTGACAATAGTGGTCAAGCCAGTATGAATCCTTTGTTTAATCCCAACGGCTCGACTCTGGCAATCGAAGGGCTAACCAGTATCGATGGTAGAATCTTGGGCAAAATGGGGCACAGTGAACGCTATACCATATACTGTTATAAAAACTATCCGAATTTTAGAGAGCAAAACATTTTCGCCGCCGGGGTGAAGTATTTTACTTAGCCCGACGAATAGACGATGCCATTTTATAACGCACCTGCTATAACTATTTACACCATAAATTAATTACAGCACCGGAGGAAGATTTAAAGGTCGCTTCACAATGGTTGTTGCGCGGCAGTGGGTAAAAAGGCTCACACCATTCGATAGGGATATTTCTCCCTGCGATGCTACAGCCGACAACGCGGCCACCGCTGCGATTAAAGTTCATACGGCCTTTTGCCTTACCGCCTCGAACCACCCGTTTATTTTTATAAGATTTTTCTTGACGTTGTGCTTTCTTGCGTGCTGCTGCGAGTTTTTTTGCGTTCTCTCTGGCGATTTTAGCCGCGCGCGCCTGTGCCTTTCTTTCCGCTTCGGCTTGTTGGGCGGCCAGTGTCAATGCTTTTACTCTGGCAGCTTCTTTGGCCCGCTCTTCAGATAGTGTATAACTGCTGGATTGAGGGGAAGATGTTTTGCTTTTTACCTGTGTTTTTTTACCCGTATGGGGTTTTTTCTTTGCCAGTGCCTTGGCCGCTGATTTTGCCTCGGCGGCTTTTTTGGCTTTTGCTGCCGCTGCTCTCGCTTTGGCTTCGGCTCTGGCTTGTGCTTTTTCGGCATTGCTTAAATCGCGCTCAATTTTTTGATTAAAGCTGCGGTTGAGAGAAACCATCAAATCAGGTGTCAGCTGCCTAGCGGATAACCTGTGTTTTTTACTGTAGCTGGACAGCGCTTTTAGTGTGCGCTTGCCCATTTTTCCATCAGCTTTGCCGACGCGATAACCGAGTCTTGCCAATTTTTTTTGTACATCCTTGAGAAAGACGACATCCATTTTTCCCTGTGTTTTGCTGTCGATATCACCGGTAACGGGCAAGCGATTTTTCTTTTGGAATTTTTTAAGAGCATCAATCGTTCTCGGGCCAATCACGCCGTCAATCCGACCAATACGGTATCCTTGCAAACGCAGTCCCGCTTGTGCAAAGCGAATCTTGTTACTTTTCGCACGGCGCTCTTTTTCAGCCTTTGCCTTTTGTTCACGGCTATTTCTTTTGTTGTAGTGATAATCAATATTACCGACGATTAAACTGTCCAAGTAGGCGTAATCCGGATCGCTGAGTTTATTTTTTTTACGGTAGTCAAGGATCGCTGCACGCGTTTTGGGCCCCATCAAACCATCCGTACCACGGGTATCAAAGCCCAATTTGGTTAATTTAAACTGCATATCCTTGATCAAGTCATGGTAGAAAAGCCCCAGCCACTGCGGTCCCGGTTTGCCCGTTTCGGCAAGGTCATTTTCTTCTTGGTACTCGCGGATGGCTTTTGAGGTCTTATTGCCCAGGTTGCCGTCCGGTTTGCCAACCGGATACCCCAGCGCGTTGAGACCGGCTTGGATGAGTTGAATGGATGCCTCTCCGTAATAGTGTTTTTCAGCTTTAAATTCCTTGAGCCAAAGCATAACTTCAACGTGCTGACGCAGAGACTCTTCATCTTCCGGGTTGGCCCACAGGGCAGCCAACTCGTACGGTATAAAGCCGCGCTTATCAGGCAAAAACAAGTCATTGCTTTCGAAACGGTACTGGCGCAACGTGTCCAGATCGCCGTCTCGAGCCGCATCGTGCGGGGTTTTACCATAGGCAGTCGAAGCAAACAAGGTGATTAATACTGAAAACAGATAGCTTTTTATCATTGTAATTACCAATATTGTAAACATGTCATCAACAGCACTCCTAAACCTACACGCCGCGCCTCATAGCGAGACCGTAGACCCGGCAGACCATTGGCAGACTGTCAACGCCCTTTCGCAAGATGCCCTTATTGACTCCGCCCGCGTCACTATTTTAACGCTAAAAGAGGGGAATTACATCCTAAACTTATAGAAGGATTTGCAAAACCACCTACGCTGTCAAATTTCATCGTTGCGGGGACTGCGGTTTTTACGCCTCGAGTGTCGGGAATTTTTTTGGTGCTTTTTTATTGCATACGGTAGAATAACACTTTATTTTTGCCTTACTGTTGCTGTGACAGAGCAGTTTCAACCGGAAATCACCGAACCTGAAATGACGCAAATTTTCACCCACCTGCGGACACATTCCGAATTCTCCCTGACGGATGGCACGATTCGCATCAAACAACTGGCTGCGCTGGCGCGACAAGCCAGTTATGACTGCATTGCCTTAACTGATGTTAACAATATTTTTGGCTTAATTAAATTTTACAATAGTGCTCAGAAAGCGGGCATCAAACCGATTTTGGGCGCGGAAATAGGGGTGCGCAGTGCTTTTGGCTTGCACAAGCTGGTTTTGCTTTGTCAAAATAATCAGGGCTATACACATTTGTGTGAGATCCTCAGCGAGGCTTTTTTACACGGACAAAAAGAACACAAAGCTGCGATTGATGTTGAGCATCTACATGGACGGACGACGGGGCTGATTGCACTTTCCGCTGCCCAAGAGGGTTTACTGGGCGAGCAGTTGATTAACGGTCAGTTGGATCTCGCCAAAAACACCTTGCAATACTACGGAAAATTATTTAACCGCCAGTTTTATATTGAAATCCAACGCTTGGGTAAAGAGGGAGAAAGCGTTTATATCGACCGTGCCTTGCAACTTGCCGCTGATACACAGACACCGGCGGTTGCCACAAACCACGTCTGTTTTTCCAAACCGACCGATTTCGAATCGCACGAAGCCCGCGTTTGCATTGCCGAGGGTTCATTACTCGCTGATCAAAACCGCATACGGCGCTACAGTGATCAACAGTTTTTGAAAACACCGGCACAAATGCAGACTTTGTTTGACGATTATCCGCAACTGCTGACCAACGCTTGCCGCATTGCGCAAAAATGCAATGTTACGCTAGATTTGTGGAAAAATTATTTGCCTGCATTTGAAAACGAAGAGGGCCTGTCGGAAAGTGACTACCTAAGCAAAATGGCGAAAAAAGGGTTGGAAGAGCGCCTGTTGCAGCTGTTCAAAACGCCTGAAAAGGTGGCCGAAGTTCGCCAGGCCTACGATGATCGTCTGGCATTCGAAATCAGTATGATTAACCAAACGGGTTTTCCGGGTTATTTTCTTATCGTTGCCGATTTTATTCAGTGGTCGAAAGACAACGATATTCCCGTCGGGCCCGGGCGTGGTTCCGGCGCCGGGTCTTTGGTGGCCTATGCGCTGAAAATTACCGATTTGGATCCATTGGAATACGATTTGCTGTTTGAACGTTTTTTAAATCCGGAACGGGTCTCGATGCCCGACTTTGACGTCGATTTTTGCATGGAAAAACGCGATCAGGTGATTGATTACGTCGCCGGCAAATACGGGCGCGACAAAGTCTCACAAATCGCCACCCACGGTACCATGGCGGCAAAGGCAGTAGTGCGTGATGTCGGACGCGTTCTCGGCAACGGCTATGGTTTTGTCGATAGTATTGCCAAATTAATCCCGTTCGAGGTTGGCATGACCCTGACCAAGGCCTTGCAAGTTGAGCCTGAATTAAAACAGCGCTATGACACTGAAGAGGAGGTCAAGGCTTTGCTTGATCTGGCGTTGTCGCTGGAAGGATTGGTGCGCAATGTTGGCAAACACGCCGGTGGCGTAGTGATTGCTCCGTCTAAACTAACCGATTTTTCGGCCCTGTACTGTGAAGAAGACGGCAAAGGTGTGGTTGTTCAATATGATAAAGACGACATCGAAGCAGCCGGTTTGGTCAAATTTGACTTTTTGGGTTTGCGAACGCTGACGACGATTGACTGGGCACTGAAGACGATTAATAACAAGCGTGCCCAACAAGGGGAACCGCCGATTGATATCATGGACATTCCGATGGATGACCCGGGTGCTTTTGAGGTTTTGAAAAAATGCCAGACCACGGCTGTTTTTCAGCTCGAGTCTTCGGGCATGAAGGATTTGATTAAACGCCTGCAACCCGACTGTTTTGACGAGATTATTGCGCTGGTTGCACTCTACCGTCCCGGTCCTTTGGGCTCGGGCATGATTGATGATTTTATCAATGTCAAACACGGTCGCTCGCCGGCCAACTATTTGTTGCCCGAATTGGAACCGATACTTAAATCGACGTACGGCATCATATTGTATCAGGAACAGGTCATGCAGATTGCCCGCGACTTGGCTTCTTATTCATTGGGGCAAGCCGATGTGTTGCGACGGGCTATGGGTAAGAAAAAGCCCGAAGAAATGGAAAAACAAGGTGATTTATTCGTGCGCGGTGCCGTTGCCAACGGCTACGACGGCAAAATAGCCAAAGAAATTTTTGACTTGATGGCGAAATTTGCCGAGTATGGCTTTAATAAGTCGCACTCAGCGGCTTATGCCTTGCTGGCCTATCAAACGGCGTGGCTCAAATCACATTATCCCGAAGCCTTTATGGCGGCGGTGTTGTCATCCGATATGGATAAAACCGATAAAGTCGTTTCTCTGATTGAAGAGTGCCGCAAGATGGGATTGAAGATTAAAAATCCATCGCTTAACGAATCGACATATCAATTTACCGTCAATGCCAATAACGAAATCGTTTATGGTCTGGGAGCGATCAAGGGTGCGGGCGAAGCGGCGTTGGAAACCTTGATGGCCTACCGCAAACGGCACGGTGTGGTTAAAAGTGTCGAAGACTTTTTCCTGACAACAGATTTTTCCAAGCTCAACAAGCGCGTACTGGAGGCTTTGATTCACGCCGGTGTTTTTGACGATTTGGAAGCAAATCGGCGTTACTTGTTCGACAATTTGCCGAGTTTCTTAAAACTGGCTGAACAGACGACAAAAAATCAGCAGACAGGACAGGGTGATTTATTTGGTATGGGGCAGTGCAACGCTTTGCCGACGGTAATGCCTGCGTTTGGCGATAAAACTGATACTTGGTCGCCGCCAGAGCAGTTGCAATTAGAAAAAAATGCCTTAGGGCTTTATTTGACCGGACATCCTATCGACAGCTTTAAACAGCAGCTGGTTGATATACTGGGAGATAAAACGTTGGACGAAACCCTGCGGCGCATTCGCGAAGTAAAAATGGATGCCATGCCGGGACAATCAAGTCGTGAAGCAAGATTTGCCCGCCGCGGCAAACGGGTTTGGGTGGCGGGGCTGATTATCGATATCCGCATTCACCACGATAAAAAAGGCAACAAAATGGCTTTTGTGACGTTGGATGACCGCACGGCGCGCACTGAAGTTAATTTTTATAGTAAATCCTACGAGCTCAACAAAGACTGTTTGAATATAGACGATATTGTCTTGATCAAGGGCAAAGCGGTATTTAACGATTATAAAAATAACTGGAAAATTAATGCCGAGGAGACGTATCCGCTGTCCATGGCCGAAGAATTATTCGCCGAAGCTATACAAATTACGATTGATGAGACGATAGATGTTGACGGATTGATTGCTGTTATCAGGCAACATCGGGATGTATCGGGTGCCGATGTCTATTTTCATATACGCTGCGGTCAGACAGACGGCAAATTGCGGTTGCCGAAGTCAGCCGCTGTAAAATTGTCGGCGCAGTGTATCAAACAACTTGAGGCGTTGTGCGGCCGCTCTCGGCTATCCCTTCGCTACAATTTAAACAGACAACGTCCTGACCGAGAGAGGATGGCTTCTTTAAGATGACTTGACAATAGACGGCCTTAGCCCGACTTCAGCACGCTAATTTTTAAAGGTATTTATACTGTCCGAAAAAACCGAAGTGATGTTAAGGTTGTTTATAATATTTCATAATAGAGGACAAAAGTATGGGCAAACCTAGAAGAAAATTCAGTGTAGAATGTAAGCTTGAAGCGGTAAAATTATTAACAGAACAAGGCGATAGCGTATCACAGGCCTACGCTAGCCTCGGCATTGGCGAAACGGCACTACGACGTTGGATAACAAGTTGAGTCTGAACAAAATGGAAATGGTACGGTGCTTGATGGAACGCGCCCTTTGACGGCAGAGCAAAAGCAAATCAGGGAGTTACAAGAGAAAGTCAACTGTTTGGAGATGGAAAAAAATTCTAAAAAAGGCTACAGCGACCCTGGCCGTATAAATTGAGATCAGTAGCAAACCGGCAAAATATCCTGATAGGACGATGCCAATTACACTTTCCGGGAATGCTTCGATTTTGGTCCGGATAGAAACGATAGTGCCGAAAAGGCCATTGGCAATTAACAGAATACCGTAGCTTGATAGCAGAGAAATCATTGAACGATAGATTGGCATAATACTTTGGCTATATTGGCAGTTATATTGCGGTTTAAAAGAGGTAATGATACGCGCTAGACTAGCAAGAAATTTTCAAAAAGGAAATAGAATAAAGAGATAACAGCCTGATTTTTTCCATCTGATAGAGTCGGCCATACAAATGCTTATATAAGTCGTTGTGCATTTAGGCGGAGGTATTTAAAAAAGGGCTTGACCAACCAACGAATAACTGCATAAAATATGGTGCGGCGCCGATTTGCTCCCAGATTGCGGGCGTTGAGTTTGGATAAGTACAGCTAAAAGGGGATAGTCATTGGATTTCTCCGCTTTCTTGCTTTTCCAAGTTTTTACATTAACTAAAAGATGAACGATGATAAAACTGGAAAATCTGACGAAGTCATTTTCTCATAAAGGTCGGCAAGTCAATGCCTTGGACAATATTAATTTACATATTGCCAAAGGTGAAATATTTGGTGTTGTCGGACAGAGTGGTGCGGGAAAAAGTACATTGGTACGTTGTGTAAATCTGCTCGAAAAACCAACGGCGGGTCGCGTTGTTGTTGACGGACAAACGCTTACCGGCCTGCCGGACAGGGAATTACTCAAAGCACGTCATGAAATGGGCATGATTTTCCAGCATTTTAATCTGTTGTCTTCGCGCACTGTGTTTGACAATATCGCCTTACCCTTGGAATTGGCGGGAAAGTCAAAGTCTGTCATCGAAACACGCGTTGACCAATTGCTTGAAATTACCGGTTTGGTCGATAAAAAGCATAATTATCCGGCCCAACTGTCGGGCGGGCAAAAACAGCGCGTTTCGATTGCAAGAGCGCTAGCTAGCGAGCCGAAGGTCTTATTGTCCGATGAAGCAACTTCCGCGTTAGACCCGAAGACGACAACGTCCATTTTGAAATTGCTAAAAAAAATTAATGATCAGCTGGGTGTGACTATTTTGATAATAACGCATGAAATGGATGTGGTTAAATTGATTTGTGATAAAGTTGCCTTGCTAGAAGACGGGCAATTGGTAGAAGTTGCCGATGTCGATCAATTTTTTGCCAATCCGCAGTCCAAATTGGGTAAACGTTTTGTAGCCCAGAGCCAACACTTTGATTTGCCGCAGCATCTGCAACAACAATTGGTGGATAAAGGTGAGGCAACACACCCCGTCGTCAAACTGGCATTTCACGGCAGTTTCGTTGATAGGCCGATGATTTCTGAATTGACGCGTCGTTTTGACATCAGCGTCAATATTATTCAGGCAAAGGTAGAGCATATTCGTACGACAAACATTGGCCTAATGATTGTCGAATTGATGGGCGATGGCAATCGTAGCCAACAGGCTCTGGATTATTTATATCAGCAACCGCTGAATGTCGAGGTACTAGGTTATGTCTCCACTCACTAAATTGTTGATTACTGCCACCGGTGAAACGCTGTATATGAGTTTATCGGCCGCTTTGCTGAGTGCTGTGATCGGTATCCCGCTGGGTATTATTTTATACATTACCCGTAAAGACCAATTTCTTGCCAACTCGGCGGTTAATTATCCACTGGGTACTGTCGTTAATATCGGTCGCTCTATCCCCTTTATTATTCTAGTGGTTGCCATTATTCCCTTTACCCGGTTTATTGTCGGTACCTTTATCGGCAATACGGCGATGATTGTCCCGCTGACGATTAGTGCAACGCCGTTTGTGGCGCGGCTGACCGAGAATGTACTCAATGAAGTCCCTAGCGGTTTGATCGAGGCAGCCCAGTCGATGGGCGCAACGCCGTTGCAAATTATCCGCAAGGTTTTGTTAGCAGAAGCCAAACCGGGATTGGTCAATGCCATGACCGTGACGACCATTGCCTTGGTCGGTTATTCGGCAATGGCAGGTGCAGTTGGTGCGGGCGGTTTGGGTAAGGTGGGTATCTCGTATGGCTATCAGCGCTTTAATCCTGAAATTATGCTTTATACCGTTATTATATTGGTTGTCTTGGTGCAATTGATTCAAAGTGTCGGTGATTTTGTTGCCAAAAAAATAGATCACCGATGATATGGTCATGCCAGAAATTTTCCGTTACAGCGTTCACCTGACTATTTATGTTATGGTTGCCTCTTCTTGCCGTCCCTCACCTAAGTTACTAGGTGAAGGACTGTCTGCGAATATGCGCCTTGTACCGAAAAATTCTTGGCACGATTATGGTTAAAATTATTTTTATTTACACAATAGAGGAAAATCTTATGAAATTTAAAAAATTACTGTTGGTCTCTTTACTGGCTTTGAGTTCTTATGCTTTAGCTGCTGAAATCAGTGTCGGCGGTATGAACGGCCCTGAGTCCGATCTATTGGTCGCGGCACAAAAAGTTGCCAAAGAACAGTTTGATCTTGATGTTAAAATTGTTCGTTTTGACGATTATGTGACGCCGAATATTGCCCTGGCTGACGGTGATATTGACTTAAATGCTTTTCAGCACCGTCCTTATCTGGAGCGTATGGTCAGAGACCGTGGTTTTAAATTGGCGGTAGTTGGTGATACATTTATTTATCCGATTGGTGCTTACAGCAAGAAATATAAATCGTTGGGAGAATTGCCCAAAGGAGCAACCATTGCCATCCCCAATGATCCGAGTAACGAAGGGCGCACTTTGATTCTATTGGCAAAAGAAGGTTTGATTGAACTAGATGACGGTAACAATTTAGAAGCCTCGGTACTCAATATCAGTAAAAACCCCAACGAGTACAACTTCAAGGAAGTCGAGGCGGCACAATTACCGCGCATGCTGGATGAAGTCGATCTGGTCTTTATTAACAGTGGGTTTGCCGTTGATGCCGGTTTGTCGCCAACTGACGATGCCATTTTTTCGGAGGGAACCGACTCACCGTATATGAACATTATCGTGGCGCGTCAAGAAGATAAGGATAAAGAAACCGTCAAGCAATTTGTTAAGGCTTATCATAGTGATGCGGTAAAAAAAGCAGCTGAAAAGGCCTTTAAAGGGGCTGCTGTCGCCGGTTGGTAAGGGATACCCGACAAATAACCCCGTTGTTCAACGCGCTGCCCGGCACTTGTCCTTGACAGCTGCCGGGTAGACCGTCGTTATTGCGCTTTTCTACTGTTGCCAGGCGGCTAAAAATTCTTCAAAATGAGGTTGTGATTGCCCGATTAGGTAATTGCGGATATCGGCGAGCCGTGCGTCGTATTGCTGAGGCATTAACAAACCGCGCATCAGTTCAAAGCGCAGATACACCAAATAGGTATTGAGCACATCGGTTTCACAATAATCACGGATGGCCTTGATTTTACCGGCTTGATACAGTGCTAAAACGGCGGCGCCGTCAGTTTGTAGTTTGCCGGGAAATCCACATAATTTGGCGATGTCGTTCAGCGGTGCCGTACTGCGGGCTTGGTAGCCGGCAATAACGTCCATTAAATCGATATGCCGCCATTGGAAGCGTGCCAAGTAGTTTGACCATTTCATGCTATTGTCAAAATGGCCGACATCCCAGTAAGTCGGTGCGGAAATACCGTGAAACAAGGCGCGATAGTGCAGTACCGGCAAGTCAAAACCGTTGCCGTTCCAGGACACCAGGGTAGGGCGATAACGATCAATTAAAGCAAAGAATTTTTCGATAAGCACCTTTTCGTCGTCTTCTACTTCCCCCAGACTGGCGACCTTGTGACGACCATTAATATGGACACACGCCGAAATGGCGACAATTTTATGCAGATGATGACGCATAAATTCATTGCCAACCTCAGCGCGTCGGTGTAGTTTTGCCAATTCAAAGCGCTCGTCTTCGGCAAGTCCCGTAATCCCTTTGAGTTGGCAAAGGGCATCACTATCGGGGATGGTTTCTATATCAAACACGCAGATATTGTTCATTTGTCGTCAAACCGGCTCAGTAGTACATACACCGCACCTGTTCCACCGCGGTTAGCTGGACAACTGGTAAATGCCAGCACGCGCGAGTGTTCCGCCAGGTAGCGGGCGGTAAAATTCTTTAGTTTGGGCAGTGGCTTGTTGTCGCGGCTGTCACCGACGTTGTAGCCTTTGCCGTGGACAATGCGGATGCACGTCATATGGTGGTAGCGCTGATTGTCAATCGTTGTCGCCATGTAAACTTCTGCTTCCAGTGTCGTCATACCGTGCAAGTCGATGCTCTCGTAAACGGTCATTTCACCTTTGGCGAGCTTTTTTAGGATTTGGCGTTGGACACCGTCGCGGCGAAAGGATATCTCGTCTTCGGCACCGATTTGATAGCCCGACTGGGAAATGGCCGAGTGTTCAAAACGCTCGGCGTACTGCCTTTTTTCGGCACTGACGACAGTTTTGGGCGGGTGGTAGTCAGGGCTGACGTTGCTTGTCTTGATGCCCGCTACTCTATTGCCGATCAGGGTTTGAAAATCCTCTTTTTCACTCATCATTCGCAAACGGTTAATAAAAAATGCCGGTGCCCCTATAAAAAATATTGGCTGTTAATTTCCGCCTTATTTTTGTGGATAAACTGTTCGCGAAGGCGCTCTATCAGGCTTTGTTTTTCTTCGATGCTCAACTGGTAAACGTCCATTGTTTTTACGGCATTGAGGATGTAGTCGTCACTGGTCATTATCTGGTCTGCCAAGTGATTGTCAATGGCTTGTTGACCGTACCACGTCTCACCCGTTGCCACATCGTCAATAGTAATCTGTGGACGGTGTCGGGCGATATGTTGTTTGAATAGATCGTGGGTAAGCTCCAGGTCCTCTTTGAATTTCTCCCGTCCTTCATCGGTATTTTCGCCCATCAGCGTCAGGGTGCGTTTGTATTTGCCGGCGGTGTGCAATTCAACATCGACGTGTTTTTCTTTTAGGAGACGGTGGATATTGGGTATTTGTGCCAAGACGCCAATAGAGCCTAGAATTGCAAAGGGTGCGGCAATGATTTTATCGCCGACGCAGGCCATCATATAACCGCCGCTGGCGGCAACTTTGTCGACGGCGACGACCAGCTTAATACCTGATTGTTTTAAACGATCAAGCTGTGAGGCTGCCAGACCGTAACCGTGAACGACACCTCCCGGGCTTTCCAAGCGCAGTAGCACTTTGTCTTTATTTTTGTCGGCAGTTTGTATAATGGCGGTGATCTGACGGCGCAGAAAATCGGTTTCAGAGGCTTGAATATCGCCGTCAAAATTTAATACAAACAAACGTGGACGGCCCTTCTTGGGCTTGACGGGCTCTTTTTTTAGTTTCTTTTTGTCAGCTTTTTCCAGCGTTTCGTATTCTAAGGCAATTTTGTCATCGTGCAGGTGGCTGTTCAGGTACTTAATTTCAAGCTCGTCATCTTCAGCGGCTTTGCTTTTTTTACTGCGCGAAATCAATGTAACGACAATAAAAACGCACAGGACAACAAAAATTAATGCAGTGACTGCTTTTGCTACAAAGAGTAAATAGGCCGATAGAAATCCCATAAGTATGGCTCCAATAGAGTAAAAAAAGCACAGTAACGCAATAGAATCAAAAAAGCAATCATATCGTCAAATCAATTAACAATGGAATTTAGCAAAGAACGAAACTGCTAGTCACGCTGTATAGTAAGCTGTGTCGACTTCCGGGTTTGTTTCCCATCAATGAGCGTTTTTATGGGTGTTTGCCTGTAGCACATTTTGCTTTGGTGAGTCCGTTTGGCATCACACAAAAAAAAGCCCGAAAAATCGGGCTTAGAATGCATTTGTCTACAAGCAATTATTTGATTTTTGCTTCTTTGTAGATCACGTGTTGTCTGATAACAGGATCAAATTTCTTGATTTCGAATTTGCCAGGCATATTGCGTTTGTTTTTTTCCGTCGTATAGAAATGCCCTGTGCCCGCACTGGAGACTAAACGAATTTTTTCACGGATTTTTTTGGCCATGATATTGCGCTCCTAAAATAAAATTAAACCTTTACGCCGCTTGCACGAACATCTTCTAAAACGACATCGATACCTTTTTTATCGATGATGCGCATTCCCTTTGCCGATACACGTAATTTTACGTGACGGTTTTCGCTTTCCACCCAAAAACGCTTGCTCTGCAAATTGGGTAAAAAACGACGTTTTGTTCTGTTCTTTGCATGCGATACGTTATTACCAACAGCCGGTATTTTACCGGTAACTTGACATACTCTCGACATGGTTAACCTCAATAAAAATAAATGGTGGCCAAGGGCGGAATCGAACCACCGACACGCGGATTTTCAGTCCGCTGCTCTACCAACTGAGCTACTTGGCCATGGGTGGCGTATTAAACAACGTAATAATAAATACGTCAAGCGATTTTTTTGAAAAATCGCTTTATTCATTTATCGTTTTGAACGAGGTGTTCGGTGTTGTCTTTTTGCTCGAATAAGAACTCGATCAGTTGTTCGTCCAAGAACTGCCGTGCCTGAGGATCTATCGGGCTCAAATGGTACTCGTTGATCAGCATGGTTTGCTGAGCCAGCCATTGAGCCCACGCTTCTCTGGAAATATTGTTATAGATACGCTCTCCCAATTCGCCGGGAAAGGGAGGGCGGCCGAGCTTTGTCCCTTCTCTTTGTAATTTGACGCAATAAACCATAAAAACTATCCTGAAAAAATAAATTTGAAATTAAAACAAAGTTAACTGTTTATCTTAAAGCACTTTAACCAAGCAATCAGCGTGCCGACAGTGTATCTGTTTTTTTTACTAAAAGCGAGAAAGAAAACAGCGGGTTGTTTATCTTTTTTACAGCAAGGACATTTTTTGTGTGAAATTGATGTCAACCCAAAGTTAAAATGTCCTCTTTTTGGGCAAAGCTAAAATGTCCGGTTTTAGGTGGAAGCCGGTGCTGTTTTGCTGT
>PDWJ01000552.1_pt1 | contig 58999 bp, 52 predicted proteins | sample 1430881 | NCBI WGS metagenome assembly PDWJ01 (sample SAMN01162460, study PRJNA174530) | Oral metagenome, whole genome shotgun sequencing project. | biome: Marine environment; feature: Marine mammal; material: Swab sample of the gingival sulcus; isolation source: swab sample of gingival sulcus... | reverse complement strand
TAAACATTTTACGATTGGATATAATGATATTGGTATTTGCTTTGGAAACTCAGAGATAAATTCAGGACTACGATTTAATTTAAGAGATAAAAATGTTAACCAAATAAATGGAATTAATTTAACAGGAATTTCAAAATCAAAAATATCCAACGGTTTGACATTTGCACTGATAGCAAATTATGATTCTATTAGCAATGGAATATTAATAAATGGATTACTTGGGGAATCGTATAGAGCAAATGGAATTATAATTAGTGGACTTGGTCATGTTGCAAATAAACTCAATGGCATTGGAATTGGCGGAATTGGTCATGTTGCAAATAAATTCAATGGCATTGGAATTGGCGGACTTTCAATTGCTGGAGATACTTTGAATGGAATATTTTTAAGTCCAATAGGTATGACTTATTGGAATACACAGAAAATACAACTTGTAAATGGAATAACCATAGGATTGATAGTCGGTTCAAATACAGAAAAGATGAATGGAATTTCATTGAGTTTATTCAATAATGTTTGTGACACTTTAAATGGAGTTGCTATTTCTGCGATTAATCGGACAAAAGAATTGCACGGAATTCAATTTGGAATTTGGAATGTTGCAGAAAATAATCGAATATTTAAGCAAATGCCAATATTAAACTTTAATTTTAGAAGAAAGTCCAGCAGGTAACAACTAAGTTTTCGTTGGGTGCAAGGAGGACTAAAAATTATGTTAATAAAGCTGTCAATTTTGCTGTTGTTATATCTAATTGGAGTCATTATCGCATTCTTATGCGTGTTGAGAACCCAAAAGCAAGACAATATTCTATGAATCAGCTAACGAAAATTGGAATGTTGAACAACGGAAAAGGAATTGAGAGCGGAAATAGAAAAGAATCGTTTAGTGTAGTTTTGCAACTTCATACAAAAGCTTCGGAGACATTTCATCATTTTATTTATTTTTTTGATTAACTTAGCAAACTGAAACAAGTTTTTGTTAAGGATAGTATGCATTTTTTCGTTATTCCTTATACAATCATTGTTACCACAGATTAAAAAATAAAGAGATTATGGCAAATAAAAAGCAAATTAAAGGAAGAATAGGAATATTAACAGGTGGGGGCGATGTGCCCGGATTAAATCCTGCCATTCGAGCAGTAACCGTACGGGCTATGAGAGAGGGCTATTCAGTTGTTGGATTAAGAAGAGGTTGGAAAGGCATCATGGAAGTGGTAAGAGATAAAAAGTACGATAATTCCGAAAATTATATCGAACTATCGCAGGTGGTAGTGGACAGATTTGGAAGAACAGGTGGTACTTTTTTGCATTCTTCCAGAACAAGACCCAGTACAGTATCAAAAGTAAATGTACCTGATCATTTAAAAGATAGTTATACTGAGGAGATGAACGATCTTACACCCGAGGTGTTGAAAAACTTAGAATGGTTGGGTGTGGATTACCTTATTGCCATTGGTGGAGATGACACATTGAGTTATGCAGAACATTTATATAAGAAAGGGGTAAAGGTAATTGCTATACCCAAAACCATGGACAATGATGTTCCGGGTACTGATTATTGCATTGGTTTTAGTACTTGTGTATCCAGAACCATAAAATTAGCCAATGATCTTAGAACTTCTGCTGGTTCTCATGAAAGAGTGATGGTATTGGAGGTATTCGGAAGATATGCCGGATATACAGCCATGCTCCCTACCATGGCAGGGGCTGCAAACAGATGTTTGATTCCGGAGCATAAATTTGACCCCAGACTACTTACTCAGTTGTTAATCGAAGATAGAGCTCAAAATCCTAGTAATTATTCAATTGTATTGGTGTCTGAAGGTGCACAATTCGAACATGAAGAAAAAATGACCTTTCTTGATGATGAAAAAGATGCTTATGGACATGCGAAATTAGGGGGTATTGGTGATAAAGTTTCAAAGGCTATTAAGGAGCATTCTAAGGAGTTTAATAATGGAAAACAGGTTAATATTATCAATCAAAAGTTAGGTTATTTAACCAGAACGGGAAGTCCTGATGCGATTGATAGTATTGTACCAATGGCATTTGGAAATATGGCTTTAGATTTGATTTTGAGAGGAATACATGGTAGATTGGTGGTTTTGAAAAACGGTAGATATGATAATGTGCCAATAGAAGTTATTTCTAAAACATCGAAAGTTGTATCTGTGGAAAAATATTATAATACAAAAAGGTTAAGACCATTTTATAAGGATTTTGCCATGTTGCCATTGTTCATCATGACAACTGACTAATTGATATTACATTCATTTAAGATTAAAAATGATATAACCCTTAGAGTTAGATAAAATACTTTTTCAGAACAGGGTAAAATGATGTTCAAGAAAGTAATAAAATATGCAAGAAGATAGGCCATTTGGCTTATCTTTTTGTACTAATTTATGTAACGTATGAAAAAAATACTATTAGCCGGAGGAACAGGTTATTTGGGAGGTTATATTCTTTCTGAACTTTTAAGTAAAGGATTTGATGTTCGAGCCATTGTCAGAAATGAAAGTAAAATTGACCGCTCCTTAAAAGGTCATCAACATCTTGAGGTGCTGACGGTAGAAATGACTGATTCTAAAACCATTGAAAATGTTTGTGAAAATATAGATGTTGTTATTTCAACTGTTGGGATTACTAAACAAAGAGATGGATTAACTTATATGGATGTTGATTATCAAGCAAATGTAAACCTATTAAATGAAGCCAAAAAACAAGGCGTTCAAAAATTCATATACATTTCAGTATTAAATGGAGAGAAATTAAGAAATATAGCCATTTGTAATGCCAAAGAAAAATTTGTGGAAGAATTAAAACATTCAGGGTTAGATTATTGTATTGTAAGACCAAATGGTTTTTTCTCGGATATGACAGAGTTTCTTAAATTGGCAAATAAGGGCAGAGTGTATTTATTTGGAAACGGAGAACTACAATCTAATCCCATACATGGAGAAGATTTAGCCAAAGTATGTGTTAATCAAATTAATGCAAATGATAAAGAGCTTGATGTTGGAGGTCCGGAAATATTAACACAAAATGAAATTGCTAACATTGCTTTCAAAGCCATCAATAAAAAACCTAAGATTACTCATATTCCTAATTGGGTAGGGAAATTGGTATTAAAAATAGGGAAAGTATTGATGTCAAAACACACCTATGGTTCATTTGAGTTTTTTATGCATGTCATGATGGTTGAAATGCTTGCCCCTCAATATGGAGAACATACACTGAAAGCATATTTTGAGGAATTATGTTAGCCGTTAACTTTTGGTTTTTAGTGTTTTGTTAAATCTTGCAAAATTAAAAAAGCCAAGGACCAAGGGCTAAAGGCCAAAGGCTCGTAGCTTTATCATAAAAAATTTTGTCTGTTAGTAAATTACACTATCAAAAAAAATCATAACATCACAATATTATGTTAAAAAAAACATTTGATAAGTAGAGAAAATTAAAAAAATCAAATATGACAGCTACAAAAATATTATGGGTTGATGACGAAATAGATTTGTTAAAACCCCACATCATGTTTTTAGAAACCAAAGGATTTGAAGTATCTACGGCAAATAGTGGAAATGAAGCTATAGAGATGATAGAGAATGAATACTTCGACATTATGTTTTTGGATGAAAACATGCCCGGAATTACCGGTTTAACAACATTGAGCAAAATAAAGAAAATACGACCCAACTTGCCGGTGGTGATGATTACCAAAAGTGAAGAAGAATCGATTATGGAAGATGCCATTGGCGGTAATATTTCTGATTATCTGATAAAACCGGTAAATCCCAATCAGATTTTACTTTCATTGAAAAAGAACTTGGAAAAGAAGAAATTACGTAATGAAAAAGCTACAATGTCTTACCAGCAAGAGTTTTCTAAATTACGCAATGAAATCAGCAGTGATTTAGACCATAAAGGTTGGATAGATGTGTATAAAAAATTGGTTTTTTGGGAGTTGGAGCTTGATAAATTATACGATGAAAGCGTAAGAGATATTTATCAAATGCAAAAGATTGAAGCCAATAGTCTGTTTTCTAAATTTATGGAATCAAATTACCAAGGTTGGGTAAGTGGAACCACAGCAGATAAGCCTATTTTATCTCATACATTGCTAAAAGAAAAGTTATTTCCGGTTTTGAAAAATAGTAATAAGCCTGTTTTCTTTTTTCTAATTGACAACCTTAGATTTGACCAATGGAAAACGCTACAAACAGTGATTACAGAAAGCTATCGGGTAGTTGATGAATCAATGTATTACAGTATATTGCCGAGTGTTACGCAATATGCCAGAAATGCCATGTTTGCAGGGTTGATGCCGTTAGAAATTCAAAAACGTTATCCTCAATATTGGATATCAGAAGTACAGGAAGGTACTAAAAATCAATTTGAGGAAGAGTTGTTGGGCGAATTACTAAAAAGATATGGCTTAAATATCAAATATTCATATAATAAGGTGTTAAATCTTAATGTGGGAAGAAAATTATCGGATCACATTTTAGAATATATGCAAAATGATTTGAATGTAATTGTGTATAATTTCATCGATATGCTATCGCACGCTCGTACTGAAATGGATATCATCAAGGAATTGGCTGATGATGAATCTGCATATCGCTCCCTAACCATGTCTTGGTTTGAGCATTCACCTTTGAAAGCCATTTTCGATACATTGGCTGATGAGGATGTTACTATTGTGATTACCACTGACCATGGATCTGTAAAAGTAAATAATCCGGTAAAAATTGTAGGAGATAAAAATACAAATACAAATCTTCGTTATAAAGTAGGTAGAAATTTGAGTTTTAAACAAAAAGATGTCTATGCTGTAAAATATCCAAAAGATATTCATCTTCCGAATATTAATATAAGTTCTTCTTATACTTTCTGTCGAAGTAATGACTTTTTTGCATATCCTAATAATTACAATTATTATGCGAATTATTACAAAAACACATTCCAACACGGTGGAATTTCTTTAGAAGAAAACCTTATTCCATACATTGTGTTAAATAACAAATAAACAATGGAAATTACAATTAAAAACCTTTCGGAATTACACCAAGCTGCCGGGTTGATGTTAAAAGAACATAGTGATGTTTCTGTTTTTGCTTTTTATGGGAAAATGGGAGCCGGAAAAACTACTTTTATCAAAACCATTTGTCAGGAGCTTGGTGTAATAGACGAAGTTACCAGTCCTACTTTTGCCATTGTTAATGAATATATGACGAAAATGGACGATTCTGTCTATCATTTTGATTTTTATCGAATAGAAAATCAACAGGAAGCCTTTGATATAGGTTTTGATGAGTATCTTTACAGTGATAACTATTGCTTTATTGAGTGGAGTGAAAAGGTTACGGAACTTTTACCCGAAAATTATGTCAAAGTGAATATCGAAATCATCAGTGATACAGAACGAAAAATCACAACAGAGGAAATACATTAATTTGGGTAGTAGGTATATGAATAAATAAAGTCCTCAGAGGTTTTCAAACTTTTGAGGACTTTATAAATTTCTTTGAGTTAATTGATTCAAACAATCAATTTTACCTCAATAAAAACTGTAAATCAGTATTCTTATCTAACTCTTCAGGTTTTCTTCCATATTTGAATAAACGCATGGTTTTATCGCCCACTAATTTAATATCATTATCATGAATTTCTAACAAACAACCTTCTCTTAAGCCAACAACAAACATGCTTCTGTTTACCACGAGGAATTCTTCGATACGTTGCTCACGGGTTTCGCCACCATGACCTTCAGGATTTGCATCTAAATAATGAGGATTAATTTGGAAAGGAACCAAATTCAACACATCAAAACTTTTTGGTTGATAAATAGGCATATCATTGGTTGTTCTAATGGTTGGACAAGCTACGTTTGAACCGGCACTCCAACCCATATAAGGCATACCTTCTTTTACTCTTTCTCTGATAGCTTCCATGATATTATTTTCATACATCTTACCAACTAAATGAAATGTGTTTCCGCCACCTACAGCAATTGCATCTGCATTTTTTACGGCTAATACAGGGTCAGCTTCCTTATGAATGGAGTAAATTTCATATCCCAATTCTTTATAAACATTATTCACTCTTTCTTCATATACATCATAAGATTTTTCAATGCTTTCTTCGGATAATCCTACACCTGCATACGGAATGAATAATACTCTTTTTACGGATTCATATTGATTTAAAAAGGCTTTGATATAATTTCTTGGCCATCCCAAATAAGCTTCTCCATGATTGGTGGAGTTGCTAATTAACAATAAATTACGTTTCATATTATTTTATGTTTTAAATATTTTTGATGTAAAGATAAGATTAATAATTGAATTGAGTGGGTAATTATATTTTTTAATTTTAGAAGTAAAATTAAAAGAAAGGGATTTGGGACTTCTTTCAAAAAATTTATTGATTAATCTTTGAGAGAAAGCTCTTGGTTATTGTTAAATTTATTAAGAAAGTTTTCAATTTTATTAACCAATATAGGAGTGCTTTTTGAATTGGTATTGTTTAAGATAATAATGGTGTTTTTATCTTCGATATAACGCATGAGATTTGTTTTAAAACCTTCCCATGTTCCTGTATGATAAACAATTTTCTTTCCGTATTTTTCTTTTAATCGAAATCCATATCCATAAGGATATTCATATTTGTTTTTTACTTTTACCGGTGTAAAAGCTTTTTCTTTGGTTTCATTAGAAATTAATACCTCAGAATAAAGTGCCTGATCCCATTTAAAAAGATCTGCAGTGGTTGAATAAAGTCCTTTATCGCCTACTATGCCATCATGAATGGTTTCATTGTAAGGATTTAACCTTTTCCATTTGTAATAATGACCTGTAACTTTCTGCGGATATTCCTTTTCATAGGCATTGCTGTAAATAAAGGTGTGATTCATGCCCAAAGGTTTAAAAATCTGTTGTTCCATAAAGTCAGGAAAAGGTTTTGTTGTTATTTTTTCCACGATATGAGCTAAAACAGCATATCCGGTATTAGAATATTCATATCTTTTTCCTGGTGAAAAATAAGGAGGCATCTGATGTTCTATCATCAAGTCAATCATATCCTTATTGGTAGCTTTTTCTCCTTGATATTTATGTTCTAATAACCACATATAATTGGGTAGTCCTCCGGTGTGATTTAGTAATTGCTCAATGGTAACATTTTTATAAGGAAATCCTTTGATAATATGACTTACCGTGTCAGAAAAATGTAATTTTCCCTCTTCTTCTAACATCATAATGGCAACAGCTGTAAATTGCTTGCTTACAGAAGCTACCTGAAAAGGCATGTTTTCTGTAAGTTTTTCACGTTTTCTGTAATTTGAATACCCATAAGATTGATTAAACACAGGTACACCTTCATTAGCTACTAATACACTTCCTCTAAATGCATATCGTTTTTGCAGAATATTCATTAAAGAGTCTAATTGCTTGCCTAATTTTCCGTGATAAGGTTTTTCTAAAGCTTCTTGTTGTTCCGGAGTGAGGGGAGATAAAATACCTTCTTCATTTTGAATGCCTTTTTTTTCTTTTGCAGAAACATTACTATTCATACTATCGCATGAATATAATGTCAATAGAAAACTAAGTAATATTGAACTATAAAATATTTTGGTGAAAAACTTATTTGATATCACAATTCTATTTAATTGTTTTTATTAAAGACATTAAAATGTACAATATGATTGATAACGGTATTGCTGCAAATTTAAAAAAGATTAACAAAATAACAGTAATGATTAGATATAAAATTTGAAAAATGTAGGTTTTTAAGGGTTTATTGCTGAATTTTAGCGAAAATAACGGTAATTTTGATACCATAAGGTATGAAAAAATAATCACAAAGCCACTTAATATATATCCATTTTTGAATAGATTGACAATCCATGCAGTTGATGAATTTGGATCTTTTGTTAGGAAAATAAGAGGTATAGAAACAAAAAATAGTGCATTTGCCGGCACGGGTAAGCCGATAAAACTTTCTTTTTGATTGGTGCTTACATTGAAAATAGCCAATCGCCATGCAGCAAAAAGAGGGATAAATAATGCGGTATAAGGCAATATATTGATTTGATTAATAATAAATGTTTCATCAAATCCCATTAATAATTGGTAAACAATCATGGCTGGGGCTAATCCAAATGAAATTAAATCAGCCAAAGAATCCAATTCTTTACCAATGTTAGAATAAGCATTTAATAATCTTGCCGACATGCCATCGAAAAAATCAAAAACAGCTGCAAAAAATATACACCATGCTGCATATTCCAAGTTATTTTGCATAGAAAAAATCACGCTTAAACTACCAAAAATTACATTTAAAGAGGTGATGATATTTGGAATATGTTTTTTCATTTAACTTTTAAGGTTAGGTTTTGGGTATTAGGTCTTTTTTCCCATTAAGAAGTAATAACAAGAATACCTATTTATAAGAACCCCACAGGTTTTTTTAACCTGTGAGGTTTTTGTTTTGCAATTAAAAATTTTAATTTCTAATTATTTTAAACGTGGAAGAATTCGTTAACTAATTCCATTAGTTTATCTGGATTTTTCTCAAGTTCTTCACGTAAATTATCATCTTTAAAAGCTTGTAATTTAGCTACAATGCCATCTAAAACATTTTCTGTGAAAACATCATATTTAGCATAAACAGCTTTCTGATTTTTAAGTGCTTCTGCTGATGCAACACAAGAAGCCGGAAGTTGTGCTAATTGACTACTTCTGTCTTTGTACTTATCATCAAAAATATTGATGTCAACATACGTTTTTTCAGCAAATTCCAATGCATTCTCCATTTGTAAACCATGGCGTGCTGCTACTGTAAGACCGGCTATCAACAAGTAAATATTGGCAGATCCATCAGGACATCTGAACTCTACAGTTTGTTTGTTGGCAAAATCTATTACTTTATTATCTTCCAACGGATTAGCAATAGCTGCCATATTCACATTTTCTCTCCATCCTAACGGTACGCGCACCAATACAGAACGGTTTCTGTCGCCCCAACAAACATTGGTAGGTGCTTCCTGATGAGGTACTAAACGCAAGTAAGAAGTAGGATTGGTATTTCCAAAAGCGGTAAGTGAGGTCGCTAAGTCCAAATATCCGGCAATAATCTTTCTTGCTTCATCACTTAATTTACCATTTTTAAGCATCACAGATTTTCCGTCTTTCATCAATCGTGTGTGGATATGTAAACCACTACCGGCTTTCCCTACAGTAATTTTCGGTGCAAATGTGATATTTAATCCATATTGATATGCTAATGTTCTCAATACCCATTTTGCTACCACAATTTGATTTGCTGCGTCTTCTACGGCACAAGGTAAAAATTCTATCTCATTTTGTTCATATACCATGCCGTTTTGCATAAAGTTACCCACTTCAGAGTGACCATATTTCATTAAACCACCACATTGAGCGATAATGTGCATGGCTTCAGTACGGAATTGCCCAAATTTAGCAAAAGGTTCTGACTCATGATAGTTTCTTTGGTCGGTAGGGTGGAATAAGTCTTCAGCTTCACTGATAACATAATACTCTAATTCACCCATAACTTCAAAAGTGTAACCGGTTTCTTTATACAAAGCATCATGAGCTTTTTTCAAGATATTTTCAGGAGCCCCTTCAAAAGGTTGTCCATCAGCATTGAAATAAGAACATAAAATATCTAAGGTAAGAATCTCAGAAAACGGGTTTACAAATGCCGTTTTATAAACAGGAACAACATATAAATCACTAGCGCCTGCCTCAATATTTGAGAATAAACTTGAGCCGTCCACACGTTCTCCACCACTTAAAATTGTGTCAAGATATTCCTTGTCATTAATCACAAAATTTAATGTTTTTAATCGACCATCTTCTCCGGCATATCTGAAATTTACCATTTCAATACCAAACTCTTCACAAAATTTTATAATGTCAGCTTTGGTAAATTCCTCTGAAGGTTTTTCAAGAAACCTTACTAGAGTGTTAGGATGCATTGCCAAATTATTTTTCATTTGATTTTAAATTTATTATATGATTAAATGTTTAATTTTTTTGGCTAAAATAGAAAATCTTAATATTTAAAACAAAAAAATATGTATCTTTACATTCAAATTTATGTTTTAAAAATATTTTATGATGAAAAAATTATCTATTGTACTACTATTAAGTTTAAGTTTTTTGTTTGTAAAAAGCTATGCGCAATGTCCATTAACAGAAGCTGTAGATTTTACAGTAACCGATTTAGAAGGAAATGAATATCAGCTTTTTGACATTCTTGATAATCAAGAAAAATATGTGTTAATTGATTTCTTTTTTACTACCTGTGTCCCTTGTCAACAAACAGCTCCAAAAGTAAATGAAGCATACGAATATTTTGGATGTAATAAACATGATGTGGTGTTTTTAGCCATTGATAATGGTAATAATAATGCACAATGTGAAGCTTTTGACGAACAATTTGGTGTTCATTATCCTACTATCAGTGGTACTGAGGGTGGGGGAAATGCCGTTTGTGCAGCATATAGTATAGGAGCATATCCTACTATAATCCTGATTGCTCCAAATCATGAGATTGTTGTGCAAGATATTTGGCCTATTTCTACAGCTCAAACAATAATAAATATATTAGAAACTCATGGATTAACTGAGCAGGATTGTGATATTGCGGTTGATGAAACAGCTGTTGTAAAATTTGATGTATTTCCAAATCCAAGTCATGGTATTTTTAATATTACAAATCATCAAACTGATGCTTATGATATAAAAGTATACGATATTTCCGGAAAAATGGTTTTTGAAAGTTGTATGGATGAAAATCAAAAGCAAATAGATTTGACAGGTCTACAAAAAGGAATGTATATTTTACATTTATCAAATGATAAGCACCAATTTAGAAAAGAAGTAATTATTCATTAATTTGCTGAAAAAATATTAGTTTTAGTAAATTAAAATAAGATATTTAGGGCTGATTTCTTCATCATGAAATCAGCCCTTTTATGTTTTTTAGTAATGTTTTGTCAGAAACTGATAAATTGAAATAGCTTGTAAAGATTAAATATTACTTTTAATATCTTTCTTATTCACCTTTTCAGCAATTGAATTTAGCAATTTCAAATCTTTTTCATCAATAAAAGCCATTCTTTCTATGATGCGATGATAGATAGGATGCATATCATTAAAACCTATATTATGTAAAGTCTGTATAAGGTTATTCTTTAGCACTTTAAAGACTTGCTCTGTTTGATTATGAGGCTGTTTTTCAATAACATTTGTTTTTTTACTCAATTCATAGGCATATATCATCACAGCTTGTGATAAATTCAATGAGGGAAACGTTGTTTGCATAGGAACGTGGGATACCATATCACACATTGCGATTTCTTCGTTGGTCAAACCACTGTTTTCTCGTCCAAAAACAATAGCTAATTTATTGATTATATTTTTCTTACCTTGTATAATGTCGGATATATCTGTTATGGGGATATAATCTGCATTAATATTTCTTTGTTTTGCAGATGAAGCTACGGAAAAGTCAATATTTATCAAAGCATCTTTCAAACTGTTAAAGACCTTTGCATTCTCCAATATATCTTGTGAAGCATGAGCCAACCACTGTGCCTCTCCTTCTAAATAATTAACAGGATTAACCATCCACAAATCTTTAAATCCCATTGTTTTTATTGCTCTGGCAGCAGCTCCGATATTACCGGCTTCGCCGGGTTCTACTAAGATAAATATTACTTCCATTTTCTTGGTTTTGATTTTTGGCCTTTGGCTTTTAGCTATTGGCTTTTTTAAAGCATCTCTACGTTGTGCTATTAATTCACAATTCACCATTCATAATTATTTCCCGCCCACCACTTCGACTCCGCGGTTATTGAGCGAAGTCGAAATGCAGCGACCGGCTACCTTCCCTCTTCGGATTTCTGACCTTTTCACCATAATTCACCATTCATAATTTTCACTCATTAATCATCTCTAAAAATTCCTTTTCACTAATAATTGGAATGCCCAAGGAGGTGGCTTTTGTTATTTTACTTGCTCCGGGTTTTTCGCCGGCTATGATGTAATCTGTTTTTGAGGAAACACTACTTACATTTTTTCCTCCATATTGCTCAATAAGTTGTTTTAATTCATCTCTTGAAAACGACTCAAAAACACCACTAACCACAAACTTTTTCTCGGCTAAGATATCAACGGTTTCTTCTGTTTGTTGTGTAGCAAATTGAAGTCCACTTGCTTTCAATCCTGCAATTATTTGTCTGTTTTTATCCGCCTTAAAATAGTCTATCACACTTTGTGCAATCCGTTCGCCAATCTCATTTACTGCTACCAATTCCTCAAAAGAAGCCTGCATCAATCGGTCAATATTTTGAAACGATATTGCTAAGATTTTAGCCACTGTACTACCGACATATCTTATTCCTAATCCGAACAATACCCGATGAAATGGAATTGTTTTTGAATTTTCAATTCCATTTAAAATATTTTCTGTTGTTTTTTCTCTAAATTTAACCACCCTTGTAACATCGCCATCTGTATAAGCTTTCTCAATTCCCAATAACTGTTCATAAGTTAAAGCATAAATATCCGCAGGTGTCTTAATCAATCCCTCATCATAAAGAATTTCAATCTTTCCCTGCCCCAAACTGTCAATATCCAATGCCTTTCGGCTAATAAAATGATAAAGTTTCCCTTTAATTTGTGGAGGACAGCCCTCTTGATTTGGGCAATAATGAGCAGCTTCATCCTCATTTTTAATTAATAAAGTACCACATTCCGGACAATGGGAAATAAACTGAACAGGAGTTGATGATTTTCTAACGGAAGTATCTACTCCCACAATTTTAGGAATAATTTCACCTCCTTTTTCCACCCATACTGTATCCAATTCATGCAAATCTAATTTTTCAATAATATCCTGATTATGAAGCGATGCCCGTTTCACAATAGTGCCTGATAATTGCACCGGTTCCAGATTGGCTACAGGCGTTATGGCACCTGTTCTTCCTACTTGATAATCCACACTTAACAACGCTGTACCCGCTCGCTCTGCCAAAAATTTATACGAAATAGCCCAACGTGGCGATTTTGAGGTAAATCCCAAAATATTACGCTGTTCAAAATCATTTACCTTAAATACCACCCCATCAATATCATAAGGCAATTCCTGTCGCTTTTTATCCCAAATATGAATGAAATCCATCATCTCATCTATGGAATTGGCGAGCTGTAAAACCTCTGGTGTTTTTATGCCCCACGATTTTATCTTTACCAAAGCATCATATTGATTATCAAACAGTAAATCATTATTAACAATCACCTGATAAAAGAAAGCATCTAACCCTCTTTTAGCCACTTCTGATGACTTTTGAAGTTTTAAACTTCCTGATGCTGAATTTCTGGGATTAGCAAATTGAGGTTTGTTCTCTTCCGCTCTTCTTTCGTTCAGTTTTTGAAAAGATTGATGCGACATAAATATCTCTCCACGCACTTCCAACATATCAGGATAATCTCCTTTTAATGTAAGTGGGATAGTGCGTATGGTTTTCACATTTTCTGTAACATCATCACCTTTTGTTCCATCTCCTCGTGTGATAGCTTTTACCAAAATTCCATTTTTATAATGCACACTAATGGCAACACCATCGTATTTTAACTCACAAGTAAATTGAATTTTATCTTCAATAGATTTATTCACACGTTGCACAAAATCGCTTAATTCCTGCTCATTATAAGTGTTATCAAGCGACAACATTGGTTCACTGTGCTTCACTTGTACAAATCGCTGTTCTAAATCACTCCCCACACGTTGTGTTGGACTATCAGGTAACATCCACTGCGGATTTTCCTTTTCAAGTTGCTGTAACTCTTTCAACAACATGTCATATTCATAATCTGAAATCTTGGGTTGATTTAATACATAATAATTATAATTATGTTGTTTTAAAACTTTAGAAAGTTCATTAATTCTATTCTTTTTTTGATTTGTCGACATATCCATATACCGTGTAAAATAATTATAAGGCGGTAAAGATAGGTATTTTTAGCTGTCTTTATTGTTTTTGAAGTATAATTATATGCCTTAAAAAAAATAATTACTGCTGAATTTATGAATTATTTGTAAAAATAGTTGTAATTTTGGTTGAAATATTATTATTAATACATAAAAAAATAGATAATGGAATACAGAATAGAACATGATACCATAGGCGAAGTTAAAGTACCTGCGGATAAATATTGGGGGGCACAAACTCAACGCTCAAAACAAAATTTTAAAATTGGAGAAGAGGCTTCTATGCCTAAAGAAATTATCAAAGCATTTGCAATCTTAAAAAAAGCTGCTGCACAAACCAATCATGAGTTGGGAAAACTTTCAGAAGAGAAAATGAAGTTGATTAGCCAGGTTTGTGATGAAATTATTGCCGGAAAATTAATGGATAACTTTCCACTTGTAATATGGCAAACCGGTTCCGGAACACAATCGAACATGAATATGAACGAAGTGGTTGCCAACCGTGCACATGTGTTAAATGGCGGAAAATTAGGCGAAAGCAAAAAATTAATCCATCCTAATGATGATGTAAATAAATCACAATCTTCAAATGACACTTTCCCAACGGCTATGCACATTGCAGCCATGCAAATGGTAAAAGAAATAACCATTCCGGGTGTAGAAAAACTTAGAAATACCCTTAATGAGAAAGCCAAAGCTTACAAAGACATTGTAAAAACAGGACGTACACATTTAATGGATGCCACACCATTGACTTTAGGACAAGAAATTTCCGGTTATGTGGCTCAGCTTGACCATGGTTTAAATGCCCTGAAAAACTCATTACCTCATTTATCTGAATTAGCGTTGGGAGGAACTGCTGTTGGTACCGGACTTAATACTCCTAAGGGATATGATGTATTGGTGGCTAAAAAGATATCTGAACTTACCGGTTATAATTTTGTAACGGCAAACAATAAATTTGAAGCTTTATCGGCTCATGATGCTATTGTTGAAACACATCATGCATTAAAACAATTAGCTGTAAGTATTATGAAGATTGCTAATGATATTCGGGTGTTGGCATCGGGTCCAAGATGTGGAATTGGCGAATTGCAACTCCCTGCTAATGAGCCTGGTTCATCAATTATGCCCGGAAAAGTTAATCCAACTCAAAACGAAGCCATTACAATGGTTTGTGCTCAGGTAATTGGTAATGATAGTGCTATAACAGTAGGTGGAATGCAAGGACAATATCAATTGAATGTCTTTAAACCAATGATGATTTTTAATTTCTTAATGTCTGCCAGATTATTGGGTGATGCTTGTGTATCATTTACCGATAATGCTGTTGCCGGAATGGAACCTCATTTGAAAAACATTAAAAAGAATTTAGAAAATTCTTTGATGTTGGTTACAGCTTTAAACACACACATTGGTTATGAAAAAGCAGCAAAAATTGCTAAAAAAGCACATGCTGAAGATAAAACGTTAAAAGAAGCTGCATTGGAATTAAAATTCTTAACAGAAGCTGAATTTGATGAGTGGGTAAATCCTAATAATATGATTGGCTCTCTATAATATCAATGCCTTGCTAAATGAAGAATTAAGAATTAAGAATTAAAGTAGGAAGAGCCAACAGCCAAAGGCTAAAAGCCAATAACTACAAAAATTGTAAAACATACTTATAAAAAAGAAAAATGATTGTTCAATTAGACAATGTGTCCATATATCAAAGTCAGTTTTTGGTATTAAAGGATGTTAACATGACCATAAAAAAAGGCGAATTTGTCTATTTAATTGGGAAAACCGGTACAGGAAAAAGCAGTTTATTAAAAACATTGTATGGGGAATTGCCTATTAAAAAAGGAAAAGGAAGCATTGCAGGTTTTGACTTAACGACGTTAAAAAAGAAACAAATTCCTTATTTAAGAAGGAATTTAGGCATTGTTTTTCAGGATTTTCAATTGCTTACCGACAGAACAATCTATGAAAATTTATTGTTTGTATTAAAAGCAACAGGTTGGAAAAATAAATTGGAAATGGAAGAGCGAATTTTATGGGCATTAGACAAAGTAAATCTAACCTCTAAAAACCATAAAATGCCACATCAATTATCCGGAGGAGAACAGCAAAGAATTGCAATTGCAAGGGCTTTGTTAAATGACCCGGATATTATTTTGGCAGATGAGCCTACCGGAAATTTAGATCCTGAAACCTCTGAAGATATTATGAAGTTACTTTTTAGCATTGCGGATTCAGGAAAAGCTGTATTGATGGCTACTCATGATTATTCTGTATTTCAAAATTATCCAAGCCGTACGTTGCTTTGTCAGGATAATATCGTAAAAAAAATAGTGTAAAAACATTTGTTTAGCGTTTTTTTTTATAAAAAATAATCCCCACAAGTTTTAATATTTGTGGGGATTATTTTATGATGAGTAAAGAATTACCCAACTATTATTTTGGAATCAATTTATTTTTCCATTCTGATGATACCGGCAGCAGCTCTTCCTTCCGGTATTTTTACAGCCATATCTGAGGCAAAATAGTAATAATTAGAGGTGGCAACAGCACCATCAATTCTAATAAAATCTTCTATTAATCCATCATAAATTGTCCAACTATTACCACTATTCTCTGTGAGCCATAAACGCCCCCAATTCTTCAATCCATTAACTACAATACAACCTTTATCAGCATCTCCCATCATAATGTATCTTGAATTCATTTGTTCTTCGGTAAGTGGTAATTTAGTTATATTATGTCCTCTTTCTGTTATTTTATAGATTGAATTTTTGGCCTTACTAGTATTTACATGAGAATTATGTTCAAGATAATACAACACATCCCCCTGCTTATCTCCAAATATACCTGTACCATAATGATTGCCAAAACCCATATCACCCATCCAATATTTAATAACATCTACACCATCGTGAGCCGATATTTTCAAAGCATTGTCCGACCAACCTATACCTTCATCATAAGTCATAAAAATATAATCTAAATTATCAGGATGTTGAGGATGAGCAATAGGTCCTACAATAAATGAATTATCGCTAAATAAATGTATATCAAAACGATATGGGGAAAGTTTATAACCTATATAATGATGCTGTGTGTTATAATTTTTATACTCATCAATAACTTCTATTTCTATCATCTTTATAATTTTATTGGTTGTAATATCAATAAAATAAGCATAATAGTTAAAGTTATTATCATACTTAGGATTTGCAATGCCTGCTATTATATTGCCATTTTGTGTTGAAGGTGAAAGAAAAAATATTGAATCGATACTTGGCAATTGAATAGTTCCTTCAAGTAAACTTTCATCATATTCTATATTTGTTGTCTGTCCTGTTTGAAGATCAATAGCATAAATTCTTGTAGCATTAATATAAGTATTCTGACCCAAAGCCGTACTATAAGCCTTACCTCCTTTTACAATAAAATAATTTGACATTGAAACTTTTTTTTCGTCGATAAAATTATCATTTAACACTTCCCATTGATTATCACCTGTTGTTTTCAATATGGTATAAGGACGATGTTGAAAAGCTGGCATCTGTTCTTTTGTTTGTGCAAACGCATATCCTTCATTTTCATCAACAAAATCCATATATTTAAATGACATTACTATTTTACTTGCATCAAACACATCTCTATTTCCATTTATAAGAGGTTCTAATTTTGGATCATATTTCTTGCAAGTGATGAACAATAACATGCTTATCAAAAGTAATCCTAAAATTTTTAATGTGCCTTTCATTGTTCTTTTATTTTTAACGGTTTATTCTCAATCAATTTTTTTATCAATAGTTATATCAAAACTTTAGTTCAAAAATAAGAATTATTTTTTTTTAATTGAATACTTGAGTTATTAATTTATTTGTAATTTCCAATAATTCATTATCCCAATCTTCTGACAACGGATTGATTGAAATTACTTTAATGTTTAACTCTTGTGATATGGTTTTTGCCAATTCCTTATCAAATTGTTGTTGAATAAAAATGCCATTAATTTTTTCTTTTTTTACTTTGTCAATGGTCTGTTTAAAACTTCGTACAGAAGATTTTTTACCCTCTTCTTCAATGGCAATTTGATGTAACTGATAAGTGTTGGCATAATAAGTAAGGGCAGGATGATAAATTAAAAATGATTTATCAGCATGTGTGGATAATTTTGTAGTAATTTCTTGATGAATTTTATCTATTTTTTGGATAAGTTGCTTAAAATTCTTTTCAATTTTTGATGATACTTCCGGATAAGTGTCTATCAATACATTTTTTATCGTTTCAGCCATTATTTTCATCAGTATAGGCGATGTCCACACATGAGGATCGGCAAAATCACCCTCTTTGATAAGGGGTAATTGATTTGAAAGATTAATATTTTTAATGGATAGTTGTTGTTTTTTAATCTTTTCTGACCAAATCTTCTCAAAATTAAACAAATGAAACGAAAAGAATAAGTCAGACCGACTCATTCGTATCATTTGCGAAGGTGTTGGTTCATAAGTTTCAGGACTCATACCCGGTGGTATAAGGGTTAAGATATCGGCTTCCGGAAGCAGGTTTTTTACAATATATTTTTGGGGTAAAAGCGATACCACAATATTGTAGTGTGAGGCTTGTTTTTGAGGATTTTTTTTCTGCACACACGATACATTAAAAATCAACATAAAAACAAGACTTATTAAAATCTTATTTTTAAGCATCATTGCTTGTATAAGTGAAAATTATGAAAATTAATGATTTACTTTCCCAATTTTTTCTTCAATAGAAGCAATCTTATTGGTAATTCTTTCCGATTTATTTTTTCGAATATCAAATGTAATTGTACTGTATATTCTATCAGCATGTGGAGATAAAATATCGTGGGCTTTTTGAACAAATGACAAGCATTCCGACATTTCTTCCGTTTCAATAATGGTACCCATAGGTGTTAACTGATAGGATACACCACTATCTTTTACCATTTTTATCACTTTTGACACATATGCACTTACACTTCCTCCTTTATCTGTAGGAAACATGGCAAATTCCATTAATACTGACATAATTTTATCCTATTTTAAAAATAATAATGTTTTGTTTAAAATATTTTAACTAACTAACAATCAAATAAAAACATTAAACAAATGATTGTTAGTTTTTTTATAACAAAAAAATATATAAAGTTTTATATTTTTGAGAAATATTTATCTGTATTTATCAAATAAAGATTTACATCATTAATTTTATTATGTTTATTAAGATTCTCTATCACAGTTTCAATTGCAGAATATGAAATTCTATCAATTAAAAATGTCCAAAATATAATTATTGTATAATCTTTAGCTAAATCAATATTTACTTTTGGGTAAATGTTATTATAATCTTTTAATTCTATTGAAAATATGTCTGTATTAATTGCACTTTTAGGCAAAAAAGAAGAAAACCTATTTTCTGTATTCCAATCTAAGTTTCTTAAATTTCCTTTTGCAAAACAATTTGCATGAAAAGATTTTATTTTATTTTTCTCAAAGTAAATAATCTGAACAGGTTGCCCCAAATTATTTTTTTGATTTTTATCATTGCCTAAATTTATGACTTGCTGATATTGCCCTTTATCACTTACAATTGCTACACAATTAACTTTTTCTTTAACCTTTAAAATAAATTCATTGTATTTCTTACTATTAAATTCTTCAAGATTATTATTTACACCATACATTTTTGAGAATAACACAGAACATCCTGTAAAAAGAATAAGAATTAATACTATAAATGATATCTTTAATAATTGTTTCAACTTGTGTAAATTTATATTAATCTTTTTTAATTTTATTTTTAAATTCCTATCTTACTTGTTATCAAGTTTTTATACTTATTCTATTCTTAATTAATGTGATGTGTTTAAACTATAATTTAATTTTATGATCGGTAAATACCTTATTATCTTTCATCATCTTAGCTGCTTTTATGAGCGTGTTATCAATTTGACTAATTACCTCATAATAAGCTGCAATATTATATAAATTTCTTGCCAATGTAGCTTTTAATAATACCGACAAACGTTCTTTAGATGCTTGATAAAGTTCTTCATTATATTCTACTTCTTTTTCTGTTGCATATTTTACCATATCTGATAAAATAGCATCATCTAATTGATAGTTTTGAACAAAAACATCGGTGTCAGGATATTTTTTTATCATCTCAGCCCTATGTTTTTCCAAATAATCAAGCACAAAATTATTGATAACTTGTTTTTTGAGTATTGAAATATAATAATCATTAATAGCCGTTGAGTCTTCAGGAATAAAAACATCCGGAGTAATACCACCGCCACCATACACTGTTCTTCCGTTAGCTGTTGTATATTTTAGTGAATCAGGAAAAGAAATGCTATCGGCATAAAATTGGTCTTCATTTTTCAATCGATTTCTGATATCTTTGTAATATTCTTCAACTCCCTCATCATAAGGGCGCTGGATACATCTTCCTGATGGCGTATAATAACGCGCTGTGGTCAATCGAATAACAGAGCTATCCGGTAAATTAAACGGACGTTGTACCAATCCTTTTCCAAAAGAGCGACGCCCTACGATTAATCCACGTCCGTAATCCTGCATAGCGCCGGAAACAATCTCACTGGCAGAAGCTGAACCTTCATTAATTAAAACAATGAGCTTACCTTCTTCATAGGAGCCTTTAACTGATGTTTTATATTCTCTTTTTTTAGATGTTTTACCTTCAGTAAAAACCACCAATTTATTTTCAGATAAAAATTCATCTGCCAATCTTATCGCTGTTCGCAAGTAACCGCCCGGATTTCCTCTCAAATCAAGAATCAGGTTTTTCATTCCTTTTTCTCTTACTTTTTTAATGTAATCTTTAAACTCATCCACTGTATTAGCTGAGAATCTTGATACTTTAATCACGGCTGTTTCATCATCAATCATATAACCGGCAATTACACTATGTAAAGGAATCTTATCTCTTATAATGGTATGGTCAACCACCTCTTTATTACTTCCTCTAACAATACCAACCACCACTTTGGTTCCTTTTTTTCCTCTTAATCTATCCCTAACAAATTCATTATCTAATTTTTCTCCGGTAGCATCCTCTCCATCAATCGTTACAATTTTATCACCTGCATAAATACCGGCTTTATCCGAAGGCCCTCCGGCAATAGGTGTAACTACTAAAATAGTGTCATGATGAATATTAAACTGAATACCAACACCTTCAAATTTTCCAAGTAAAGGCTCATTGGCAGCTTTTATACCTTCTTTGGTAAAATATTTAGAATGAGGATCCAGCTCTTTTAACATTGATTTTATGGCTTTTTCCACCAATTCATTATTGTTTACACTATCAACGTAAGCATAGTTTACAAGGTTCATAGCAGATATAAACTTTTTTAGTGCAGCTTCTCTATCTGCTTGAGCAAATGTTGAAATGGTATAAAATAATGATATAATGAGTAAGAGAAATTGTTTGTTAAGTTTCATTTGTGTATCTATTTTTTCACAAAGATATAGTATTTTAGCATTTTAAAACATAATGACTTAATAATCTTTAACAAATAATATTTTATATTTTGCGCTTTTTACAAGATCGGAAACACTTTTTAAATAGTCTATTCTACCCTGCATTAATTGTGATTGTAATGATACTTATTAAGGTATTTGAAAATGCTTTTAATCATCATTTGACGTATTTAGGGGTTTTACCTTTAAAAGTTAAAGGATTATTAGGTATTCTTACCTATCCTTTTATTCATTCTGATTATCAGCATCTTTTATCGAATATTGTGCCGCTTTTTGTATTATGGTCGGGGTTATTTTACTTTTATAAAGGAAATGCCTTTAAAATCAGCTTGCTTATTTATTTTCTTCCGGGAATATGGTTGTGGTTTTTTGCTCGAGGAAATGCTTATCATATTGGTGCTAGTGGTGTTGTATATGCTCTGGCTTCTTTTCACTTTTTTAGTGGTATTATCAGAAAACAAAAGCAATTATTGGCTTTTGCTTTGGTTGTTATTTTTTCCTATGGGAGTTTAATTTGGGGCATCTTTCCTGATTTCTTTCCCAACAAAAATATATCTTGGGAAGGACACCTGTTGGGAGGTATTGCCGGACTTGTTTTAGCCATATATTTTAGAAAGACAGGCTTGCAAAAAGTCAAAAAAGATTGGGCGGAAAACGATCCGGAATGGGAAGAACGCATAAAAAAAGCGCATGGTGGATTAAGTCAGGAAGAGTATGAGGAAATGATGGAATATTTTAAGCAAAAAAAGGATAGTTAATACATTTAAAATTTAAACTGAAGATTATCCTAAGGAGGTTTGTTCCATTTAGTTTGTTTCAATTCTTTTCTCTCAAAACAAATTCATGTTCATAAAAAAAGCCACCCTTTTGGGTAGCTTTCATTAAAGTAATACTAATTTTGATATTATTTTTTTCCTAACAATACTTCTTCAATTACTTGTTTTAAGCTCTCTTTTGGCAAAGCGCCTTGTGCCATTTGTGGTTGTCCTTCTTTTGGGCAAAACAATAATGAAGGAATACTTCTAATGCCAAATGCAGCAGAAAGTTCTTGTTGGTCTTCCGTATCAATTTTATAAATATCAATTTGACCGTTATATTCTTCTGCTAATTCTTCTAAAATAGGGGCAACCATTTTACAAGGCTGACACCAATCCGCATAGAAATCAATTAAACAAGGTTTATCTCCTTCAAATTTCCATTCTTTATTTTGTTCGTAATTAAATACTTTTGCTTGAAATGTTTCTTTGGTTAAATGTTCCATTGTAAATTTTATTATTTTTTTTGTAAAAGAAATTCATTAATTATTTTCTCAAATGATGATTTTGGTAAAGCACCTTTAACAACTCTGGGCTCTCCTCCTTCCATAGGAATGAATAAGACCATTGGAATGCTTCTTACGCTAAAGTAAGCTGCTAATTCTTTTTGTTTTTGCACATCAATTTTATAAACGTCAACTTTACCTTCATACTTTTTAGCAAAATCTTCCATGTAAGGAGCAATCATTTTACAAGGTCTGCACCAGTCTGCATAAAAATCAATAATGGCAGGACGTTTCCCTTTATAGTCTTTCCAATTCTTTTTTTTGTCTTCAAGAGAATAATCCATGATTTTTTCCTTGAATGATTTTGCATCTAAATGCACAATTTTTCCTTTTTCTGTTTTCTCTTTCTTTTCAGAAGAAACTGTTTTTGTTTTGTCAGATTTGTGTCCATTTTCTGCATTGCACGACAATGTGAAAAGTGCAATTAAGATACCTAATAAAATATTACCTATTTTCATACATTTGTTTTTTAGAGGTTTGTTAATTAGCCTTTAGCCTTTGTTTTCCTCAGTTTTTAATACTATGTTTTTTGCTACTACTACATTTAAAATTAAAGATAAGTAGTTTATCATATTTCTTCAATTATCAATAATCATGCAAATATGTTGATATTTACATTTTAATTTTAATTATTTGCTCATTTTATTCATTTTGACGGATAAATCTTCCTGTTTTGTCAGTTTTTTGACATTAAAATATGACAGATTTTCAGTAACTAATTTTAATTAGTGTCTGCAAAAAAAAACTTGATTTTTGGAGTCTTTGATAAGAACTAATATTTTATCCATCAATGCTATTTAATTGGGAACAATACTATTATAATTACGTTTTTCACACTTTCTCCAAAGGGATTGCCTCTCGACTTGATTTTTATGTCCATTATTCATTCAATTTCATTAACACATTTTCAAATTATCACATTAATTTCATTCATAATTCATAATTTCACAATTCATAATTTCACAATTCATAATTTTTTAAATTATTTTCTAAAAAACTGAATGTAAATTAGATATAAATAGAGTGTGAAATTATATTGTTAATTTTTAATAATTGAAAGAAAAAAACACCTCATTATTGAAAAATTTAATGTAATTTTGTTTTCCTTTTTAAAACAAGACTAATTATTTTAAAAACTTAAAAATCAGTAAATTATAAATGAACGGAGACAATAGCTTATCTTTCAGTAAAAACAAAAAATATTTTAACAATCAATATCAAAAAAATTCTTTGGTAACACTTGAAACCGGTAAAATTCCACCACAAGCCATTGATGTGGAAGAAGCGGTTTTAGGTGCTTTAATGTTAGAGAAAGGTGCGCTTTCTGCCGTTATTGATATTTTACACGTAGATGTTTTTTATAAGGAAGCTCATCAGAAAATTTTTAATGCTATTCATGTTCTTTTTTCTCAATCGGAACCTATCGATATATTGACAGTTGCCAATCAAATGAAAAAAGATAATACGTTAGATGAAGTGGGGGGAGCATATTATATTACCCAATTAACATCACGTATTAATTCGGCTGCAAACGTTGAATTCCATTCAAGGATATTAATTCAAAAGTATATTCAAAGAGAACTTATTAAAATATCCGGAAATTTAATTAGAGATGCTTATGATGATAATTATGACGTTTTTGATTTAATGGATAAAGCTGAAACAGAACTTTTTAAAATTGGTGACAATCATTTTAAACGTTCTTTTTCCAATATGAGTCAACTGTTAGCCGAATCTATCAGAGAGATTGAGGAGTCAAAAGAATTAGGGGCTAAAAAAGGAGTGCTTACCGGATTTTCAGAATTGGATAATTTAACTTCCGGATTTCAGAAATCAGACCTTGTGGTAATTGCTGCTCGTCCCGGTATGGGAAAAACCGCTTTTGTATTGTCAATGGCAAGAAATGCAGCCATTACTTTTGATAAACCTGTTGCCATATTTTCATTAGAGATGTCCTCAACACAATTGGCTACTCGTCTTATATCAAGTGAGTCGGAACTTTCCAGTAAAAAACTAAAGAAAGGAGATTTGGCAAATTACGAATGGGAACAGCTTATTAATAAAATTACAGCTCTTGAGGATGCTCCTATATATATTGATGATACACCTTCGTTATCTGTATTTGAATTGCGAGCAAAATGTCGAAGATTGAAAGAAAAGCATGATATCCAAATGGTTGTGATTGACTATATTCAATTGATGACTGTAGGTTTGGATAGTAAACCGGGCAACAGAGAGCAAGAAATATCTACCATTTCGCGTTCTTTAAAAAGTTTGGCTAAAGAATTGGACTTGCCGGTGGTTGTTTTATCTCAGCTGAGTCGTGCTGTGGAAACCAGAGGAGGTAATAAAAAACCTATGCTATCTGACTTGAGGGAATCCGGTGCCATTGAGCAAGATGCTGATATGGTATTGTTCATTTACCGTCCGGAATATTATAAGATTTTAGAAGATGAAAATAATATTAGCAATGAGGGATGGGCAGAATTGATTGTTGCTAAACATAGAAATGGAGAATTAAAAGATATTTTATTGCGGTTTATCGGACAATACACCAAATTTATTGATCCTACAGAAAGAGAATTGGAAATGAAACGCAATGGAAAAATTATTGAAGGAGTTACTCCTAATCTTAGTTTTGAAGATAGTGGAACGGTTGTTGTTTCTTCTAAAATGAATGATACTGTAGAAGAAAAAGAAGCTTTTATGAGTCAATCGGAAGATGGGATACCGTTTTAAATTATGAATGGTGAATTATAAATTGTGAATTATAAATTGTGAATTAATGTGGTAATTTGACAATACAATAATATATTAATGAGTGGAAAGAGAAAAAATAGAAATTAAAAAACTAAAAGCCAATGGCTAATCGCTAACACCCAATAGCAAAAAACCTTATTCATATGAAAAAAATAATCATCACCTTATTAATATTTTTTACAAGCATTCATATTTTATTTGCGGCTCATATCCTTATACCTATGGATGATACGCAAAAAAATCACTTAAAATCTTATGGTATTGCTTATTGGGTCTTACAGAATGATATTGAAGTTACATGGTTATTGAATTATCGGGGTGGTAGTTTTCTTATCTCTCATTATCCTGACGTAGAAGACGAATGTGTGGTAAGAGGAGTTACCTATGAGATTATTGCTGATGCCCAAGCGTCTGCTATTTTAAATGAAATTGCTTCTCCATCTGTAAATCAAGATGCATTAAAACTGGAAAAAGTGCCGAGAATTGCTGTATATTCTCCTAAAACTAAACAACCTTGGGATGATGCTGTAACGCTAGTACTTACCTATGCTGAAATCCCTTATGATGTGGTATATGACCCTGAAGTAATTGAAGGAACTTTGCCTACTTATGATTGGCTGCATTTGCATCATGAAGATTTTACCGGACAATATGGTAAATTTTGGTTTCGATATCGAAATGAACCCTGGTATAAAGAAGATGTGAAATTTAATGAAAATATGGCGGCTCAATTGGGTTTTGCAAAAGTCTCTGAAATGAAATTAGCAGTAGCAAAAGGGATTAGAGATTTTGTTGTTGGAGGCGGATACATGTTTTCAATGTGTTCTGCACCGGATAGTTTTGATGTGGCATTGGCAGCTGATGGTGTGGATATTTGTCATGAGATGTTTGATGGCGACCCTATAGATCCCAATGCGCAACAGAAATTAAACTTTGATAATTGCTTTGCTTTTAAAGATTTTACAATTAGTACCAATCCTAGTGAGTATGAGATATCCAGTATTGATATTTCGCCAAAAAGAAGGATTTCTGCTAAAAATGATTTTTTCAAATTATTTGACTTTTCAGCCAAATGGGATCCTGTTCCTACTATGCTTTGTCAGAATCACATGAATTTGATTAAAGGATTTATGGGACAAACCACAGCATTTCGTTCCAAAACCCTTAAATCCAGTGTAGTGGTAATGGGGGAAAATAAAAGTCTGAAAGAAGCCAGATACATTCACGGTGATTATGGAAAAGGAACATGGACATTTCTTGGTGGACATGACCCTGAGGATTATCGTCACTTTATCGGTGACCCTAAAACAGATTTGAATTTACATCCTAATTCTCCGGGTTATCGCTTAATATTAAATAATGTGTTATTTCCGGCGGCTAAGAAGCAAAAACAAAAGACATAGATAATGTGCTAAAAGTTGTAAAAGTCATGAAACAATATTTACAAACTGCCATAGCAGCAGCATTAGCATCTGGAAAAGCCGTATTAAGAATATACGAACAACAAGATGTTGATATTGTTTATAAAGAAGATCAGTCTCCTGTAACGCAAGCGGATATTCTTGCTCATGACATTATTAAAAAACATCTTTCTCAATCTCAAATTCCAATTATCAGCGAAGAACAAACTGCTCAATCTTATATTGTCAGAAAATCCTGGAAACAATGTTGGATGATTGACCCTATTGATGGTACCAAAGAATTTATTAACAAAACCAATGATTTTACCATAAATATTGCCTTAATAGAAAATAATTTTCCAACCTTGGGTGTGATTTACTTGCCGGCATTTGATATACTTTATTTTGCATTGAAAAATAAAGGAGCTTATAAATTGGAAAATGCATCAACTTTTACATTCTCAGACATATTGACTCATAGTCAATCTTTGCCATTCAAAAAGACAGAGGATTATACAATTTTAATTAGTCGCTCGCATGCTGACAAAAAGACTAAAAAATTTATTGATACTTTAAAAACCTCACACAAAAATCTTCAAATTTTATCAAGAGGTAGCTCTTTAAAATTCTGTCTTTTGGCGGAAGGTAATGCTAATATCTATCCAAGATTAATCCCTTTGAAAGAATGGGATATTGCTGCGGGTGTTGCTATTGCTCAAATTTCAGGAGTTAAAATATATAATGCTAAAACCAATAATCCGCTGACTTTTAATACTGAAAATTTGATAGCTGAACCATTTATAGCAAAATGGGACTAACTTTAAAAAGATTAGTTTGTTAAACGATATACTTTCGTTTCATGAGGATTAACTTTTACCTTTATTTTTCCGTTACGTTTCAGTGATATAATTTCTTTACTCCAAAGATTTTTGCCTTTTCTTTTTCCAAAAATTCCTATCTCAGATAAATTAATATCAGCAGTTTGTGTTTTATCCGAAACATTTAAAATACCCAATGCAACATCTCCATTTGCCAATGGTTTTACGAAAACCTGCCATATTTCATTATGAACAACTCTTTTGGCTTGTTTTCCCAATCTATCCTGATCTATGGCAATAATTTCTTTATTGGTTAGGATATTACGAGTAGCTTCATTCATATTTCTGACATCACAAGTAATCATCAAAGGTGCTGCCATTAAACACCATAACGACATTTGCGATTGATATTCAACATCTGTACAACCATTGCCGCCCAAATCTGATGATGGCGCTCCTTTTTTACCATAAAGCCCTACAATTAACATATCCGGGTCGTTCCATGCATTTGGTTTTGCGTAATCTGTTAATGTAGCATTGATATTAAGAATATCCAAAATGCCGGCACCCTTTCCATGTAATAAATGAGGCTCTTCTACTGTTTCACCACAGGACCATTTATCACGGATATCTGCCGTAGTTCTCCACAACTGTCCTCCTACTTTTTCACCCCAAAGCCAAGGTGAACGATCGCCCCATTCACAGATACTGAACATAATATTTCGTCCGCTTTTTTTCAACGCTTTAGCCATTTTTTCATATCGGGCAATGGCAGTTTGCCAATCCGGTGGTGCTCCACAATAGTCATATTTTAAATAATCAAAACCCCAATCAGCAAAGGTTTTGGCATCTTGTTCTTCAAAACCCAGACTAGCGGTATAACCTCCACAAGTTAATTGATCCGCGTCAGAATAAATGCCGATTTTCATGTTTTTACCATGTACATAATCTACCAATGCTTTCATGCCCGAAGGAAATTTTTTAGGGTCAGGAATAATATTGTTTTTATTATCACGACCACCTTGCCAACCGTCATCAATAAAAATGTAATTGAATCCCAAATCTCTTAATCCGGTTTCTACCATAGCATCTGCAAGGCTTTTTATATCATCTTCATGAATATTAAGTCCAAAATAATTCCATGTCATAAATCCCATAGGTGGTGTAGGGTATGATTTAGAATCTTCTTGTTGAGAAAAAGCAGTTTGAAATAGTAAGATACTAATAATGAACAATAATATGTCTTTTGATTTTTTCATAATAAAAACATTTTATAAAACACAACTCACAAATATACATGATAATTTTGAATTTTGGCATTGGTAAGTAGAAATGAAAAATGGGCTATTAATATCTAAAATCCTTGTGGATTTCAGGTAATGTTTAAATTCGTAAAAATTTTTTATGTCATTTAGTTGTTGATTTGAGTTCAAATCAGGCTTCATTTCTTCCTATTTTTTCAATTATTCAATAATTTATCATATAACCTAAAATTAATTTGATAAAAAATCTATTTATTTATTAAAATTAACGATATTTGTTCAAAAATTTTAAAATCAATAATAATATGACCACAGAAGATATTAAAAAGTTTATCAAAGACATAGAACTTTTTGCCGGTTTAAATGACAGTGAATTGCAATTAGTTGCAACAAAAGTAAATGAAATAACTGTAAAAAAAGGAGAAATGGTATTTTCGGAAGGTGATGCCAGAACACACTTTTATATTGTTTATGATGGTGTCATTGAACTTTATATGAATGTAGATGAAAATACAGAAAAGGTATTTACAATTTTTGAAAAAAATGATTTCTTTGGCGAAGGTTCGTTATTAGAAGATGCTAAGCATTCAACTAATGCAAGAGCTAGAAAAAGTGCTGTTTTATTGGAGTTTGACAAATCTATTATTTCATCCAGTGGGGAATTAGCTGTGAAAGTGTTCAGTAATATTTCACGTGTAATTAGCCGCAGAATGAGACGTTCTAACAGCAATAATTTAGTAAATTCTGCTGCTCAATATGTTTCGGGTAAAACAAGAATAGAACACGACTTATTGGGTAACAAAGAAGTACCGGAAGAGGCTTACTATGGTGTGCAAACCCTTAGAGCTATGGAAAACTTCCATATCAGTGGTGTATCACTTAACTTTTTTCCTGACCTTATCGTAGGATTAGCAATGGTAAAAAAGGGTGCTGCTAAAGCTAATTATGATTTGGGATTATTGACTGAAGAATTAAGAGATGCTATTGTAAAAGCTTGTGATGAAGTTATCAACGGAAAATTCCATTATCACTTTACTGTGGATATGATGCAAGGAGGTGCAGGAACTTCTACAAATATGAATATTAACGAAGTTATTGCAAACAGAGCGTTAGAACATATGGGATATGAAAAAGGTCAGTATCAATATTGTCACCCAAACAACCATATTAACCTTTCTCAATCGACTAATGATGCTTATCCTACAGCTGTAAAATTAGCTTTTATCAGAAAAAATAAACAATTGGTTGGCGTGTTAGAGCAGCTAATTGTATCTTTCAAAAACAAAGCAAAAGAGTTTGCTCATGTTCTTAAAATGGGAAGAACGCAGCTACAAGATGCGGTTCCAATGACTTTAGGACAAACGTTTGAGGCTTATGCTGCTACATTAGAAGAAGAAGTAGAGCGATTGAACCAAAATAGCAATTTATTTTTGGAAATCAATATGGGAGCAACAGCTATTGGTACCGGAATTAATTCTGATCCTGAATATAGCAAAATTGTAACTAAACATTTAAGAGAAGTTACAGGATTTGATTTGGTATTGGCGAAAAACTTAGTTGAGGCGACTTCTGATACCGGTTCTTTTGTAATGTATTCTTCGGCTATTAAAAGAATGGCAATTAAGCTTTCAAAAATCTGTGATGACTTAAGATTATTATCCAGTGGCCCTCGTACCGGACTTAATGAAATTAATTTACCACCTATGCAACCGGGTTCTACCATTATGCCGGGTAAAGTAAATCCTGTGATTCCTGAGGTGGTGAATCAAATAGCATTCAAAGTAATAGGAAATGATTTGACAGTATCTTTAGCAGCACAAGCAGGACAGTTAGAATTGAATGTAATGGAACCTGTTATTGTTAAAAGTATTTTTGAATCGACACAAATGTTGGCAAATGGTATGGATACGTTACGTACTCGTTGTATTGATGGTATCACAGCAAATGAGGATGTATGTCGTGCACATGTGGAAAATAGCATTGGATTGGTAACAGCGCTTAATCCTTTCTTGGGTTATGAAACTTGTACAAACTTAGCTAAAGAAGCATTGGAAACAGGAGAATCTGTTTACAAATTGGTGTTGGATAAGAAATTACTTTCTGTTGAAGAGTTGGAAGATATTCTGAAACCGGAAAATATGATTAAACCTCGAAAAATGAAGTAGAAATTGTATTTTTGAGGTAAGAAAGATTAGAAGGGTTGAAAATTAATATTTTATTTTCAACTCTTCTTTTGTGATAATTATATATCTAAAGCTAAAATAAACTATTAAAATAATTTATTGACTTTTATCGTTTTAAATCAAAAAACAGCAATAAGTAATCTTTTATTATGATTTTTATAAATCATTATTTCAAAAAAAACTATTATTTTCGCTAAAAAATTGAATCATTATGAAAATACTGAACAGTTTATTATTAATTACAATTACTATTTTTTTATCCGCTTGTAAAGATAAAATTATTGAAGAAAATGTAGCTACATTTAAAAATGGGAATAAACAAATCGTAAAGATTTATGAAATGATAGATGGTAAAAAAGTATTGATTGGGGAAAGACAATACTATGAAACCGGCGAACTAAAAATAGAAGGAAAATATAATAATGACAGACGACACGGTGTCTGGAAAAGTTATTATAAAAATGGAAACTTATGGTCTAAAGGTACTTACATTCAGGGTATTGAAAATGGGGAGAAAGTTGTGAATTATGAAGATGGAAGCCTTTATTATAAAGGAGAAGTCTTAAATAATAAACGAGTTGGGAAATGGGAGTTTATCGGTATAGACGGCAAAAAAAGTTTTATTGACTACGATAAAAAAAATACGGCTAAAAAGTAGCTAGTATGGTATTACAATATTTTTGGATTTAATAATCTTCTCAATGGTAACCATTTTGCTGTTTTGACAACTAAAAATAATGAAATTATATGTTGTCTTCATGCTTGGGAAATGGATTGATACTCTATTTTAGAACAGCTGATTGGAAATCAATAAAACAAAATCTTGATAAAATCGGTTGGACAATTGAAGAAGAAGTTCATTAAAATAAAAACTCACTCAAACAAGAATTTTCATTCAAAGAACCAAATGGTTATTGGATAAAGCCAGCCTATAACACTAAATATACCTGTTTGCTTGCTTACAAACTTTAAATAAATTACTTTCAAACTGCAAAATTTATTTTGTAATGGGCTTTGATGTGTATTGCTTTGTAATTATGATGTCTATAAACAATAGTTTTTCAGTTGATTAACCCAAAGTTTGTGCATTTTATTTTGCCAAATCTTATTTCTAATTTTTTATGTAAATTTGAAAAATTAAAACAAGGTTTGGCTAAGTGCAGTGCTGAAATTAAATTTTTTTTATTCTGTTTATACACCTAAACCTTTGGTAACAATTAGAGAAATGACCAAAGAAGAAATCTACGAAAAAGCAAATAGCGTTGTTGGAATTGAAGGAATGACAGGAAACGAACGCCTTTATTTAAGTGGATTAAAGGATGAATTTGATAAATCTAAAGAATCAGATAAACAAAAAGCTCGGACAATACTAAAAGCATTAAAATTTGACGAACTTTCAATTGACAGAATAGTTGGGTTCTCAATGGATTCTTTGAAGTATCCAAATGCTTGGGATTTTCCGAATGAAAATTCAAACGGACAAGAAAATGAAAATAAAGCTATCTTGGAATATTTCAATCTTAATGAAATTGGAATGGGTGCACCATTGAGTGGAAAATGTAAAGTTAAATTTAATGGCAATAAAGAAGTTTTAATTCCTGAAAATTGTGGCGGACCAGCAATTTGGAGTCAAGATGGACAAAAAGTTGCAATACCGATTTGGGAGAGGTCATTTTTTAGTAGAACATTCCAAAGAATAGGAATAGTGGACTTAAAAAAACAAACACTGACTAAATATAAAAAGAAATATAGAGTTTTGGATTTAAGGTTATTTAAAGGAAACAATATTGTTGGATTTGATAGTCCAATACACAAAATGAAAAAACTTGAATTTGATTATATTAATGAACCGATTGAAAAAATTATTAAAATAAAATAACTGGAGGCCACAAAGAACCGAGTTAAAACCCAAATAAAGATGAGTAGAGTATTTAAAAGAAAAATTATTGTTTTAGAGAGCTCATACATTTGGACTTTAAAAAATAATAGAATCGACACTGAAAACGTATATATCAGAATATTTAGAGTAAATTATCCAAATAGTATTTTATACATTGATCCTTACAATCATAATTTTGAAATTAGACCAAAAAGTATTGCAAATGGAATTATTTATGGACTAAAAAATGGTTGGAAACCTGAAACTAATAACTGTAATCTTTATATCGGAATGAATGAAAAAGGTTTTTTCAAATTAGAGAATAATACCTTTGGATTTGAATGAAAACTACTAGCAAAATTTAGAAAAATAAATTTTTGTCATAGAGGAACTTCTCTTTTGTTTTTATTTTCATAGACTCCGACTGTTAGTGGTTAGAATACTATAAAATTGAAAGTAGAACTAATAATTATATGACAAACAATGCAATAAAATATAAAATAAAAGCAGGTTATAAAAAACATGCTGATAAATACGATGATTATATCACATCTGGAAGTTGGTGGTCAAAAATAATTGTAAAGATTATTTGGGGAATGAAAGATGAAGCGTATGTAAATACACTTATTTCATTAATTCCAAATGAATTACAGGGAAAACTTCTAGATATGCCTGCTGGAACCGCTATTTTTACTTATGAAAAATATAAACAAATGCCGAAAGCGGATATTTTCTGCGTAGATTATTCACAAGAAATGCTTGATTATGCCATTAAAAGATTTAAGTCTTTGAATACGACTAATGTGCATTGCATACAAGGTGATGCAGGAAATATGCCTTTTGAAAATAATTTTTTTGATATTGTTTTATCAATGAATGGTTTTCATGCTTTTCCTGAGAAAGAAAAAGCATTCGATGAAACAAATAGAGTATTAAAAAAGGGAGGTAAATTTATAGGATGTTTTTATATTAAAGGAGAACGAAAATTGAGTGATTTTTTTGTTCAGAATATTTTTGTGAAAAATGGTACATTTACTCCACCTTTTATGACTAAAAAGGAATTAGAATTACAATTAAAAGAACAATATAAAGATGTAAAAATATGGAATGTAAAATCTATTGTATGTTTTGAATGTACAAAGAAATAAGAACGTTGTCTGATAATATGAGAATATAGAACCACTAACAAAGAACTGAGTTAAAAACTAAATAAAAAACGGCAAGTGCCACAACCTGTGGCACTTGCCGTTTTTTAGTGTTTTCTTATTTCTTCTATCCATATTTTTATATTTTGTCTGAAAAGATTAAATTTGCAAAGTATAATAAATATGGCTTATGATATTGTATTTTGAATGTTTATGTTTCAAAACTGCCACACAGGTATATATTTAATCCATTATATAGGAACTGAGAATAAAAAAATATAATAATTGTCTTAATAAAAGATTTGATAGGTACTAAGAATAGTATAAAACAAGAAATTGAGGTTTATTAACTAAAAAGTTTGAAGCTAACTATATCATATCTATATTTGGTTTGAGTGAAAACCCCTAAAAAATGAAAAAAATATTTTTAATATTTGATATATACATTTAATTGTATTAATTTTAACGCTTTAATTTTAATAATATAAATAAAAAGAAAAATAATGAGTGCAGAAATTAAAAATCTAAACCCTAAAGCATTGTGGAAAAACTTTTATAGCTTAACACAAATTCCACGTCCTTCGAAAAAAGAAGAAAAAGCCGCAAAATTTCTTAAAGAGTTTGGCGAGAAACTAAATCTTGAGTCATTACAAGATGAAGCAGGTAATGTTTTGATAAAAAAGCCGGCAACAAAAGGATATGAGGATAGAGTGGTTATTACTTTGCAGAGCCATATCGATATGGTGCCTCAAAAAAATAAAGATGTAGATCATGATTTTGAGAAAGATCCTATTGATGCGTATGTTGATGGTGAGTGGGTTACTGCCAGAGGAACTACCTTAGGTGCTGACAATGGAATGGGAGTAGCAGCTGCTATGACGGTATTAGAAGATAATACATTGGAACATGGACCTATTGAAGCATTTTTTACTGTAGATGAGGAAACGGGAATGACCGGAGCTTTTGAATTGAAAAAAGGATTTTTGTCAGGAGATATTCTATTAAATATGGATTCTGAGGACGAAGGAGAATTATATATTGGTTGTGCCGGAGGTGTTGATACAATTTCAACATTCAATTATACAAAAGCAGCTGTTCCTGCAGATGTGAAGGCTTATAAAATTTTGGTAAAAGGATTAAAAGGTGGGCATTCCGGAATGGATATTATCCTTGGACGCGGAAATGCCATTAAAATCATTAATCGTTTGATGTGGAATGCTGCTCGTAAATTTGGATTAAGATTAGCTTCTGTAAATGCAGGAGAAGTGAGAAATGCCATCCCTCGTGAAAGTGAAGCTATCGTAGTTGTGCCAAATAAAAATACAGCTGATTTTGAAGCATTGGTAGCAGAATATGATAAGGAAATTAAAAATGAGTATAAAACTATTGATCCGGGTGTAGTTGTTATGGTTGAAGGAACAACAATGCCTGAAAATTTGATAGATGAAACCACTCAAAAAGGATTGTTAAATGCAGTATATGGTATGCCAAATGGTGTAGTTAACATGATTGCTGATATGCCTGATACCGTAGAAACATCAACCAGTACAGGTATCATCAAAACAGATAAAGATACCATTGAGATAGCTGCTTTGATAAGAGGTTCTGTAGATTCTCGTAAATTTGATTTGGCGACCCAAATTCAAGCAATTTATGAGCAAGCCGGAGCAACAGTAGTTCATGAAGGAGCTTATCCGGGCTGGAGTCCTGATATTCATTCAAAGATGTTGAAAGCTATGAAAGAGGTGTATCAAAAAGAATTTGGTAAAGTACCGGAGGTAAAAGTAGTACATGCCGGATTGGAATGCGGATTGATTAAAGCTGTAAAACCGGATATGGATGCTATTTCTTTTGGACCTACCATTCGTTTCCCACACTCTCCAGATGAGAAAGTGAAGATTGATACTGTTCAAAAATTCTGGGACTTTTTAGTATATACTTTAAAGAACGCTCCTAAGAAATAAATCATTTTTAAAATCCCTGAAATAATTTATTTATTTATTTTGGGGATTTTTTTATTAATCATAAAAACTAAATTTATTATGAAAAAATTATTTACTACTTTTTTATTAACTCTTACAATATCCTTATTTTCAATAGGGCAGACAATTGTAAGTACAGAGCCTATGAATAAGAAGGCTATTTTAGAGGAATTTACCGGTATTCATTGTGGGTATTGTCCTCAAGGGCATGAGATAGCTCATGGTATTATGGAAGAATTTTCGGGGCAAGCATTTGCAATTGCAATTCATCAAGGAAGTTATGCAGAGCCTTCACCGGGAGAGCCGGATTATAGAACTGAATTTGGAGATCCATTAGCTAATCAAGCTGGAGTTCAGGGATACCCTTCAGGGACAGTAAATCGACATGTTTTTTCAGGTAGTAACACAGCTTTGAATCGTGGAATGTGGAGACCTTCTTGTATTGAAATTATGCAAGAAATTTCACCGGTAAATATTGGTATTATTACTAATTATGATGAAACTACTCGCAATTTGCAAGTAGATATAGAGCTTTATTACACAACAACGCCAGGAGCATATTCTAATAAATTAAATGTTGCTTTAATTCAAGATAGTATTTATGGACCTCAAAGTGGGGGAGGAGCCGGAAATAATTATTTACACATGCATATGCTTCGCCATTTTATTACAGGACAGTGGGGCGAGCAGATTAATGATGCTTTTGAAGGGTCAGTTGTGAATAAAACCTTTAATTATACCATTCCTGAAAGTTATAATGATGTGGAAGCTGTGGTTGAAAATATGCATGTGGTGGCTTTTGTAAATGAAGGAAATCAAGAAATCTATACCGGAGATATGGTGCCGGTTATTAATGGTTCTAACCAATTTATTGGTAGTTTGAAATGTGATACACCAATTTTGAATTTTGATGATTTAATGATTTTTAAAAATAATAAGGAAGTTCGCGATATTATTTTTAAAGCTAAAAGTAGTCTTGAGGGAACCAACCCATTTATTTTTGAATTAGAAACAAAAGATTTTCCAAATGATTGGCAAGTATCTTTTGAAATTGACGGGCAAACATTTACAGATATGGGAAGTGTACACTTGCTGTATAATGAAGAAAAAGAAATTAAATTAAAAGTGATACCGGGAGATACTCCGGCTATACCTACATTTACATTAAGTATGAAATCAGAGAATCATGCAAATGCACCAAGACAAAGTGCTAAAACAAAGGTGTTGTCACAAATTACAGATTTAATTGTAAATGGTACTGGAGGACCTAAAACAGTTGAATTTCAAGATGTTTATTATAATGGATTAATCAATTCAGGTGTAGAAACTTGTGGAATTATTAATGCAGACGAATTAGTAGCTTTATATAATAATCCGATACCTGAAGGTATTGAAAACAAAGGGCATATAAGAGTAATTTGGTTAAATATCTCTTGGACATTCCCAGCTCTAACAGATGAACAAGCTACAGTAATTATGGCGTTAATGGATTCAGGATGTAATCTGCTTATTGCCGGACAAGATATTGGTTGGGATATTATGAGTGGGAATGCACAAGCTAGTGGTACAGAAATTACAAAAGAATTTTATACCAATTATTTATGTGCTGAATTTGTAGATGACGGTTCTGCTTCTAATAATCAATTGGTAGCATTTAGTAATGATGAAGATTTTGGAGAAGTAGCAAGTTCAAGTATTGAAGATGTATTTGGAGGTAATAGTATGTATCCGGATCAGATTAATCCGATTAATGGTGCAGAACCAATTTTTATGTATAATGGAAATGAAAATAAGGTTGCAGCTATAAAAAAAGATAGACCAAATGCTGGGGAAAGTAATATCTATTTCGGAATTGGTCTTGAAATGATTGGAGATGAAAGTGTAAGAAATACCATTATTGCAATATCTCATGAATTTTTATCAAAAGGAGGTATTGATATTAATGAGATTTCAGGTGAGCTACTTTCAGGTAATTGTTATCCAAATCCAGCTAATCAATATACCTTAATTCCTTTAAAAGAAAATGTGAAAGGAAATATTGTGGTGTATAATATAAATGGTGTTAAAGTGATTGAACAACCTATTCATGCTGTAGGTATCCAAAGATTAAACACAAGCCACCTTACTCAAGGTACTTATTTTTATCAGATTGTTTCAGAGAATAAAACATCTGAATTGAAAAAATTAGTGATTGTAAAATAGTAGAATCAGTGATGAATAAATGGGTGTTTAGTTTAATACGGAAAATTTAGGCTGTAATAAAAATACACCCATTCAAAAAGTACAAAGTACACAAAAAATAGTTGTGTGCTTTGTGCTTTTTTGTGTAAAAGGAGATGTGTTAAAATTGCAGATCAATAAAAATAGTTGTATTTTTGTAGTAAATATAAAATTAGAAATGACAGGGTTTAGAGAAAAATATATCAATCCATTTACCGATTATGGATTTAAGCGTTTATTTGGGGAGGAACCAAATAAAAATTTGCTATTGGATTTTTTAAATGAATTACTTAGAGAAGAACAAGGTAATATTACAGAGCTTACTTATCTGAAGAATGAAAATTTAAGTACCACAGAATTAAATCGCAAAGCTATTTTTGATTTATATTGTACTAATGAAAGAGGAGAGCGGTTTATCGTTGAATTACAAAAAACCAAACAAAAATTTTTTAAAGACCGAACCATCTATTACTCAACATTTCCAATACAAGAACAAGCTAAAAAAGGAAGTCTTTGGAACTTTCAATTAGAGAAAGTTTATACCATTGCAATTTTAGACTTTGAATTTGATGAAGATAAAAAATATCCACATAAATTTCGATATGATGTCAAACTGAAAGAGTTAGAAATAAATGAAATTTTTTCGGATAAATTAAATTTTATTTACCTTGAAATGCCAAAATTTAACAAAGGTATAGATGAATTAGAAACACGATTTGATAAGTGGTTGTATGTTATAAAAAATCTTCATAAATTAGACCGGATTCCGGAGAGGTTGAAGGAGAGTATTTTTTTACAACTTTTTGAGACAGCAGAGATTTCAAAATTTACTCAGCAAGAATATCAAGATTATGAAGATAGTTTAAAATATTATAGAGATTTGAAAAATTCATTAGATACCGCGAGAGAGGAAGGGAAGATTGAAGGAAAGATTGAAGAGAGGATTGAGACGGCTTTAAAAATGCTTGATAAAGGATTGGAAATTTCTTTAATTAGAGAAATAACAGGACTATCAGAAAAAGAAATTAATACATTGAATTTAAATAATAAATAATCTGTATTTTATTTAACATTAAATAAATAAAAAAAGAGACTGTTCAATTTTTTGAGCAGTCTCTTTTTATTATGAGTTAACAAATAAAAGATTATTCGTTATTTTCTTGTTTATCCATTTCAGATTTTAGATTAGCTAATGCATCAATGTCACCTAATGTGGTTTTCTCATTAGAATCTTTCATTTTTCTAATGGTTTTTGCCGTATCATTTTGTGCTCTTTCAGCATTTGACTTATTAGCTGCATCAGTTGAAGCTCTTTCATCTTCGAAAATTCTGCTGTGAGATAATACAATACGTTTATTTTCTTTAGAGAATTCGATTACTTTAAAATCAATAGCTTCTTCAACTTTAATTTCAGTGCCATCTTCTTTTACACTATGGCGAGCAGGTGAGAAACCTTCAACACCGTAAGGTAATGCTACGATTAATCCTTTTTCTCCTTTGTTTACAACTGTTCCTTTATGAACAGAACCAACAGAGAAAATAGTTTCAAATACATCCCATGGATTCTCTTCTAATTGTTTGTGTCCTAAGCTTAATCTACGATTTTCCTTATCCACATCTAATACAACTACTTCCATTTCTTCACCTACTTGTGTAAATTCAGCAGGATGCTTGATTTTCTTAGACCAAGAAAGGTCAGAGATATGAATTAAACCGTCAACACCTTCTTCAAGCTCAACAAAAATACCATAGCTTGTAAAGTTTCTAACGATAGCTTTATGCTTAGAATTAACCACATATTTATCTTCAATACTTGCCCATGGGTCAGTAATTAACTGCTTCATACCCAATGACATTTTACGCTCTTCTCTGTCTAATGTTAAAACTACAGCTTCTACTTCGTCTCCAATTTTCAAGAAATCATGCGCTGTGCGTAAATGCTGAGACCAAGACATTTCTGATACGTGAATAAGTCCTTCAACACCTGGTTGAATTTCGATGAAAGCACCGTAATCAGCTAATACAACAACTTTACCTTTAATTTTGTCATCCACTTTCAAATTAGGATCTAATGCATCCCAAGGGTGTGGTGTTAATTGTTTGATACCAAGAGAAATACGTTTTTTGTTTTCGTCAAAATCAAGGATAACCACTTTGATAGTTTGGTCTAATTCAACCACCTCTTCCGGATGGTTAATTCTTCCCCAAGAAAGGTCAGTGATATGTACTAATCCGTCAACACCACCTAAGTCAATAAATACACCATAAGTAGTAATATTCTTAACAACACCTTCAAGGATTTGTCCTTTTTCAAGTTTTGCAATAATTTCAGCACGTTGTTGCTCAAGCTCATCTTCAATCAATGCTTTGTGAGAAACAACAACATTTTTATATTCGTGGTTGATTTTTACAACCTTAAATTCCATAGTTTTGTTCACATAAACGTCATAATCACGAATAGGTTTAACGTCAATTTGTGAGCCTGGTAAGAAAGCGTCAATACCAAAAACATCAGCAATCAAACCACCTTTTGTTCTTGATTTTACATAACCGCGAATAACTTCTTCATTATCAAATGCTTCGTTAATACGCTCCCAAGATCTTAATGTACGGGCTTTTCTGTGAGATAAAATTAGCTGACCATTTGCATCTTCTTTATCTTCAACATATACTTCAATTTTGTCCCCAACTTTAAGGTCAGGATTGTAACGTAATTCGTTTAAAGAAACTACACCATCAGATTTATATCCAATGTTTACAATTACTTCTTTGTTGTTTTTTGCAGCTACAATACCATCAAGTACTTCGTGTTCAGTGATTTCACTTAAAGACTTTTCGTATTGTTGCTCAAGCTTTTCACGCTCTTCTTTAGACATTGTTGAAGTATTCTCTTCGATATTGTCCCAATCAAAATCTTCAATTGGTTGAGGCTTCTTTCTAGGAGCTTTCTTTTCAACTTTTTCTTCTACAGCTTGTGTAGGTTCTTCGTTTTTGTTTTCGTTTGTTGGGATTACTTCCTCAACGTTTTCATTTTTCTGCTCTTCAGTCATGTAAAATAAAATGTTGTAAAAACAGGTTGGTGATACCTATTTATACAAGGTTTAACAATTAAAAAATTTACTAATGGGGCATTCCTTAAAGATGTAAATCATTTATTTACAATTATAAACGATGATTTTTGCTTCAATAACTAATTATTGGATTTTTAGAACGCCCTAATGGTATTTTCACCAATTATACCATAATTGTTTTGAGCGTGCAAAGGTACGGATATATTTTTGATTTTCAAACATTTTGAGTAGAAAATGTTTGAAAATCAAAAATTAGATATTTTGTAAGAAGGGTAAAGTAGTAATTATAAATTGCATTTAAAAAATATTAAAGCAATCAGATGTTTCAATTGTTTAGTCTTTTCCGAATTATTTATTACACATTAAAGCGAATATTTAATACATCGCCATCTTGTACAATATAATTTTTACCTTCTAATCGTAATTTTCCGGCTTCTCTCAATTTAGCTTCAGAACCTTTATAAGTAATATAATCATCATAAGCAATAACTTCTGCACGGATAAATCCGCGTTGTAAGTCGCTGTGGATAGCTCCAGCAGCTTCGGGTGCTGTACTCCCTTTGCGGATAGTCCATGCTCTTACTTCTTTTTCTCCAGCAGTGAAGAAAGATTGCAAATCCAATAACTTGTAAGCCGCTCGGATTACCCTATTAACGCCGGGTTCTTTTAAACCGGCATCATTTAAAAATTCTTCTCTTTCTTCTTCGGTTTCCAATTCTGATATGTCAGCTTCTAAAGCACCGGCAACCACAATAATTTCAGCATTTTGATCTTTTAGGGCTTCTTTTACTTGATTAACATAATCGTTTCCATTTACTGCAGAATCTTCATCAACATTGCAAACATACATCATCGGTTTGTCGGTTAAAAGAAAGATGTCATCAACAAACTTGGCTTTATCTTCTTTTGTTATCTCAAAATCTCTTACGTTATTCAGATTTTCGATAAACTCTGCTAATGATTCTAAAATTTCGATACCTCGTTTAGCTTCCTTATCACCTGATTTGGCAATTTTTTTCAATCGTTCAATCTTCCTTGTGACTAAATCCAAATCTCTTGCCTGCAATTCTAAATCAACGATTTCCATATCTCTTACAGGGTCAACACTTCCTTCTACGTGAGGCAGGCTGTCATCATCAAAACATCTTAGTACATGCACCAAAGCATTAGTTTGCTGTATATCTGCCAAAAATTTATTTCCAACACCTTCACCTTCACTGGCTCCTTTTGCTAACCCGGGAATATCTACAATATCAACCGTAGTGGGTGTAACTTTTTTACTGTTTACAAATTGATTGATTTCATCTAATCTGAAATCCGGCACATTAATTACTCCGATGTTAGATTTATTGGTACTGAAAGCAAAGCTTGTAGCTTCTGCTTTTGTATTTGATACACAGTTTAATATTGTCGTTTTTCCGGTATTGGTCATGCCAATGATTCCGCATTTTAAAGCCATCTGTTATTTTTTTAGCGTTATATTAAACTGCAAATTTAATAGGTTTTTGATAAGAAAACATCAAATATGAGGATTTTTTCAGTGGTTATTTAGTAATTTACTATTATCCTTTGGTTTTTAGTTTTTTAATAAACAATTATATTTTAGATATTTAGAAAGTTTTTAATGATCTAAATCTAATTTAAATCATAATAAAAAAGGATAGAACACTATAAAATAGTATTTTATCCTTTCAAATTTGTAATTCAAAGAATTACAGTGTTATTTCTTTTTAGTGAGAAACAATAAATTTCTTAGTAACTGATGATTTGTTATCCACAAATATTGAATAAAAATACATGCCATTTTCTAAGTTTGAGGTATTGATTTTAATTTGCCCCTCATTATTTGTTATCTCTTGATTATAAATTGTTTCGCCTAAGATGTTTAATATAACTACATTAGCATTGATATTTTCTTTTTTGAATTTATAATCAATGTTTAACATATCTTTTGCCGGAATAGGATAAGTTTTTAAACTTTCAAAAACCTGGCTATACTCATCAATTCCATCAGGAGTTATTTTGTAAATTACTTTAACAGAAGTAGAATTGTAAAGATTATTTTCTAAATAGAAAGTATATCTAATAATTGATTCTCCAACTGTTCCTTTATGAGCATAATCACCGGTAAATTGGTTTTCTAATATACTGTTGGCTTCAATGGTTAAAGGTCGGTTAGATACATCTATATTAGGAGGAAAACAAGTTCCCCAACAAAAAGAATCTTCAGCAGTAGGTAGTAAATCAATTCTTTCTCTACGTACCATTACATCAATATTAGCATCGGTATTATTTTTTACATTAAATTTACTTACTAAAAATTCATCTGCTTCGCTAACTTTGCTTTCAATAACAAATTCTTGATCATTTTCTAATAATTCAATACCGTCTTGTGAAAAAAGAGTAATTGCTCTTTCTTCAAAACCTTCATTTACAATATAATTTACTGTAATAGTTATTGGTTTAGATACATCATTAGTGTTTTCGAAAGTATATTTTACTTGAGAACTTCCATAAATAGGTTCAAACTCATAAATCATTTTATAGTGACCGCTAAAATCCATATGTTCATTAGGTGCAATGTCAGCTCCTGCTGTTTCTGTAACTTCCGGAGGAAGACAACCACCACCCCAACAGAAAGTAAGTTCACTGTTAGGCATTTGACTTATAGCTTCAAATAATACTCTTACATTTTTTACTTCATCAGTATTATTTTTTACTTCAATTTCCAATGCTAATTCATTAATGGTATTAGGGCCTGCTAAAACATTAATTTCAGCACCGTCACCTAATTCGCCGTGAAGTTTTGATACTAAGGAAAAACCTTGGGAAAACACTTGGGATCCCATTAAAATAAGCATGAAAGCTGTTGTAAATAATGTCTTTTTCATCATGTTTGCATTTTTAATTTAAAGTTATTTTCAATAATTATTACAAATGTAGGGAGAATAAACTAAATAGTCAAGAAACCTTGATTGTTTTTATCAATTTAAAGTTAAAAAATGTTATTACCTAAAATTTGCAAGGATTTTAGGTGTTATCATCATTACCTGTCTTTTAGTTTTTAATACTAAAAAATAGCATTAAAAAATAGGAACATCATCCAGCCTGATACAATTAATTTGAGTATAGTTCCTGTTAACAATCCGATGAAAGCCCCAAAAGCAGATCGAACAGCTACTTGTGTGTCTTTTCCTGCTATATATTCACCGGTTAATGCACCTAGAAAAGAACCAAAAATAATACCCAAAGGCGGAAAAAAGAAAAGGCCGATTAGTAATCCAAAAAAGCTTCCCCATACACCTTGTTTGCTGCCTCCATATTTTTTTGTTCCCCACGCCGGTATTAAATAATCGAGTGCCGTTACTATTATTGTAACAGCAAGCCAAATGAGTAACGTTTCTGTATCGAAAGGTGGATTTTCTCTAAGTTGCAATATCAATAATCCTAAAAAACTAATGGGAGGTCCCGGTAATATGGGAATAATGCACCCTAAAAGTCCGCCTATCATTAATAAAATGCCGATAATGATTAATAACCACTCCATATTTTGTGTTTTAGGTTAATATATCAAAAATCTTTCCAAAATATTGTTGAATTTATGATTGTGAACCGACTAATTTTTATTTTTGCAATATGATTATTGTTTATATACTTATTCTATTATTGACATTCAACCTATTGTCAATGATAACGGATGATTATTTTGTCTTTTCTCTTGAGAAAATAGCTGAAAAATTTAATATTTCTTCAGATGTTGCCGGAAGCACGTTAATGGCTTTGGGAACAAGTGCTCCTGAACTTTTTATTGCATTAATTGCGGTATCTATTCCGGGAGGACATCATGATATAGGAATCGGAACGATTGTAGGTTCTGCATTATTTAACCTTTTGGTAATCATTGGAGTTACTTCTTATATTAGTGATAAAAAACTGTCCTGGCGTCCGATTATGCGCGACCTGTTTTTTTATTTACTTTCAATAGCTACGCTTTTTTATACATTACAAGATGGACGTGTAACCCTTTTTGATGCTGTTTTATTGATTGTGCTTTATGCAGGTTATGTATTTGTTGTCATGAAATGGAAAAAGTGGTTTCCACGTCATATACATGATGAAAAGGAAATAGAGCAGCTTGAAAATGAGGAAGATGAAGATTTAAATTTATGGCAAAGGTTTAATCATTATTTGAATTATATTTTTTATTACATTGTTAAAAAAACATTTCCGGCAAAAGATGGAAATAAGATGTGGATAATTTTCACTTTCTCAATTGTTTGGATTAGTGTCCTTTCGTGGGTGTTGGTAGAGTGTGCAATTAGGGTTGCAGATATTTTGGCAGTTCCTGAAGCTGTTGTGGCATTAACTGTACTTGCTGCCGGTACATCTGTTCCTGATTTATTGGCGTCTCGTATTGTTGCACTTAAAGGAAAAGGAAATATGGCAATAGCTAATTCTGTGGGTTCAAATATTTTTGATATTTTGGTTGGACTTGGATTGCCTTGGTTAATTGTTATTTTATATTATGGCAATGAAATGACATTATCTGTTCAGAATTTACATTTCAGTCTTCTTTTATTGATGGCTTCAGTAGTTTTTGTCTATTTGTTATTTGTTCTTTTCAAATGGAAAACCAATAAATTTATTGGTGTTACTTTAATAGGATTATATACATTGTATATAGTATGGGAAATAGCAAACCTGTACATTTAAAAATTTATTTTTGATAATAGGATATTTCAGTTATATTTTGTAATCATTTAAGATATCAATATTATCGTTTTATTATAAAAGCAAAATACATTATGAAAAAATTATTATTAATACTACCAATTGTTTTTCTTTTATCATGTGCTAAACAACAGAATAGTAACAATATAATTAAAATAGAAGATACCGATACTGAAAGTCAAATTATCAAAAAATCAACTTTGGTTGTACCTACAATTCGTCAGTACGAATGGCAAAAAAATGAGTTTATTGCTTTTATACATTTTGGACCTAATACTTTTACAGGAAGAGAGTGGGGGACAGGTAAAGAAGATCCTAAAATCTTTAACCCTTCAGAATTAGACGCCAATCAATGGATTGAAACAATAAAGTCAGCCGGAATGAAAATGGTTATGATAACAGCTAAACATCATGATGGTTTTTGTTTGTGGCCAACTTCAACTACACCTCATTCAGTTAAAAATTCATTATGGAAGGATGGCAAGGGAGATGTGATTAAAGAATTGATAACTGCGGCACATAAAAATGGAATAAAAGTTGGTTTTTACCTTTCTCCTGCTGATCTTAACCAAATAGAAGCGTCATACGGTACTTATGGTAATGGATCAAAAGCTGTATTGACAAAAATTCCTTCTAATCCTGATCTACAGAAAAAAGCTAAAACTGTTTTTGAGTATGAGCTAGATGATTATAACAAATTGTTTATGAATCAGCTATATGAAATTGTAACACAATATGGAGATATCTCTGAGATATGGTTTGATGGTGCTAATCCTAAACCCGGAACAGGACAAACTTATAATAAAAAGGCTTGGTATGACATGATACGAAAACTTCAGCCTAATACGGTTATAGCCATAGATGGTCCGGATGTTAGATGGTGTGGTAACGAAGCCGGACATACCCGAGAGGTTGAATGGAGTGTTATTCCATTTAAAAAAGAGGAAAAGGATTTTGCAAAGCCTAATGCAACTGATGAGGATTTGGGAAGTAGAAGTAAGTTATATGAGGCAGATTATTTAAAATGGTATCCTGCAGAGACAAATACTTCTATTCGTGATGGTTGGTTTTATAGAGATTCGTTGCAAAAGGTTAAGGACGTTCAGACACTTTTGGATACGTGGTATAGAAGTGTTGGAGGAAATACGGTTTTCTTGCTGAATTTAACACCTGACAGACGAGGTTTAATTCCTGAAAAAGATGCCAAGATTTTATCTGAACTTGGTGCAATTATTAAACAATCATTTAAAACTAATTTAATAAACCATGCAGAGGTTACAGCCTCAAATAGTGCAGAGAAACATCCGGTTGAATATGCCATTGATAATCATGAGAATACTTGTTGGAAAACAACAGATGAAACAGAAAAAGCACAAATTATTATCCAATTGAAAAAAACAGAAACGTTTAATAGTTTGGTTTTGAAAGAGGATATTTTGCATTATGGACAACGCATAGAGGAATTTGCTTTTGATATTTGGAAGAATGGTAATTGGCAGGAAGTGGCAAGTGGTACGGTTGTAGGGTACAAAAATATCAGAAGATTTCCAATGGTATCAGCATCAAAAGTAAGAATAAGAATACTAAAATCAAGAGTTGCTCCCACATTATCGCATATAGGGTTGTATAAAACAAAAGCAATATAACTGTTGTAATGTTTTTATAAAAAAAATCATCTTTAATAAATGGTTAGAACAAAATCCTAAAAAAATGGATTGCAATAATTATAGGCAATATACTACTTGTCAGAATTTTTACCCAAAGTTTTTGATTTGATAACAAGATAAGGATAACGCCTATAATCCACGAAATAATGTAATGGCTGTATAGTTTTCCTGTAATTGTAAAATCCATAAAAGCGAGTGTTACAAATAGTAATCCTAATATATAAGCGTATTTTTTCTTATGATGTTTTATCTTTTTTATTGGTGGGAGTAGTAGTGTAGTTAACAGTATAATTTGAATTAAAATTACAGCGAATGCAATGGTTTGCGTTTGAAATGCAGTGTTGGAATAATATCTTTTTCTTGCTCGCTCTTCTTCAATTTTGTATATGCGAATTTTTTTCTCACATTCATCAATATCTGTTCTATTTTGGATTTCCCGTTTAGCCACGATTGCATAAAAGTCATTTTTATTTGACGGAATGTCAAGAAATTGTACTCTGTTTGTAATTAACCAACCACAAATAACAATGGTAGCAGATGATAATAAGATAATAATGTATTTTCTCATTTTTTATATGTTATATTCAAAATAATATGTTTATTCTTATGAATTTATTGAATGTGTCAACTTTGAAGCCTTGTATCTTTAAAATTGTGTATTCATTTTAATGAGAGTTTCAAAAAAGGAAAGGATATTACTCCCAATCTATATCATTTATTGTCTTTTGATTTAAGGCATAAATATCTCCTGAACGTAAAGCTTTCAATATCCTTTCGTCGATTATTTTTTCTTTTTTAAAATGTTTGGATAATTTTTCCAATAATATGAGTTCATCGGGTAATTTTTTGTTAAAAAGTTGCATCTCTTCCTCCATTGGATGAGTATGTGTTAAAAAACCGGTATCTTCAATAAATTCCACAAAATAAATAGGCTCCCAAACCTCATCCGGAAGGTTGTATTCCTTTTTCCATTCATGATATGAATTTGGGACTCCTGTTACAACACCAATAGTATCATTAAACAAGCTTAAACTATTATGAGCATGATAGGTAAGAAGGACAATATCCCCCTCCTTAAAAGTAGGTGTAAAACTCTTGTTTATTTTCTGATTTTGTCTAAAAACATAATTATCGGTGCTTTTTAAAGTTGCAAATACCTTGCCTAAGCAATTAAATCTGGTTTTAGTAATAATCACTTCGTTATTACATAAATTATATTCAACAATTTCAGCAAAATAATCTTTTAAATAAGACTTATTAACATCATCTTCTTCAAAAAAATCGGTTTGTAAATAATTCAATGCTTTTTCATAGCTGTCAAATCCTTTTTCTTCATCCAATCGTTTAAATCCATAGTGAACTACAGTATATGTTTTTGCAATAAATATTTTCATTATTAAATGTAATATATTGATTTTTAGTATTTAAATTAATTTTTATAAAGCTGTATTATTGGTGGAAATTTACGCTCCACCCCAATCCAACCACTCCTTTATTTTGTCCTCAGAATTAAAGATTTTTGCACGAGTTATATTTGAACCATCCGGTGGGTTTATCTCAACATTTATAAACCATTTTTTTCGCTCTTCATTTTTTCCAAAAATACTCTTACGGTCTGCATTTTTTAAAGCTTCAACCATAGTATTTATCCTTAGATGAAATTCTTTATCATAATCTTCATCTTTTAAGTCAAAAATATTAGGTCTTGCAAGAAACAAGGCATCTACTTTTTTAAAATATTCTCTATAATGATAAAATAATGGCGAATCAGCATAAGCATATCTAATTTCTTCTTTTATAGTTAGATAGTCCTCATCATTTTCTTTTGCCTGTCTTTTTGCTTCTTGTTCTAATAATTCTTCACTCCAAATCGAATGTCCCGGAGATAAAGCTTCTTCGACCGTTGTTAGGGTGAAATAATAAAAGTGATCATCGGGATAATCATTTTTCAATGCAATAATCGTTTGTGTTATTGCATTTGTTAATTCTCTTTCTATTTCAGGTATTGAGTGATTCATTTCTCTTTTTTTAATGCTATTTATACAAGACAAATATTAAAAAAATCTCTACATGAAGATTATTTCTAACAGTTATGGATTATGATAAGGGTTTTGCTTCAATACAAAAAAATGTTACTTTTTATTTGTGTGCAATATTTCTATCTATATATTGTTTCAGCTATTCCACCCACTTTAACCACCTTATTATTTATTATTTTCACTTCAAGTCCATGTTCTTCATCAATAGCATATCTGAACGGGATAACAATGGTCTTATGATTTGAAATCTCAATATCGTAAAGTCCTCTATTCATATATTCAAAATGTTTTTCCTTTGAATTAATCTGTAAAGGCTCATGTAATTGTCCGGATTCTACACTTTTTATTTTTTCATTTTCAAATATTACTTCAAAAGGCTTTTCATAATATTTTGCATAAACTCTTAAATAATATTCAAATGCTATTTTCTGAATATCTTTAATAATAGTGTCAATATTTTCAATAAAATTATTTAATGTTTCTGCATATTCATCAATTAATTCTTTACTTAAAGCTTCTTCAATAGGTTCAAAATCTTCATCATATTCAACCAATTTTACCTGAATATTTTGTTCAAAATAAGGTATATAAAATTCCTTTGATGAATAAAATTCGTTCCATTCATTAGCAATTACTTCTTTAAAATATTCATGTTTTATAACATCCATAATCTTATTTTTTTAATATTTAAATGTTTGGGTAATTTTTCTAATAACATGAGTTTACCAAGTAATTTTAAAAATTAAAAGGTGTTTTTATATTTCTTATAAATTCCCCTCTACCATGATTAAATCACACCATATAAGATTGTTTTCTATCCACGTAATAAACTCATTATAAAATTGAAATACATGGTTAGGAAACTCTCCTTGTTCCATTTTTTCTTTAATCTTATCAGTTATTTTTTTCCAATCACTTTTCCCAATCCAATTATCAAAACATTCATCAAAATGTGTTACAATTTTTTTGTCTGTAGGGTCAGAAATGGGATATATTTCAATTAGGTATTTTAATATGAATTGATTATAATCACTATGATAAATGGTTAAAGATTTTTGTTTATAAACATAATCAAGAGAAATATTTTCTCCTGTATTTTTACAAGGATAAAATCTCAAACAAACCTTTTCTTCTCTTTTGCTATTACATCTAAGTATCATTCTTTTCTTGTTATGTAAACATTAGTTTAAATTATCTGTATAATCTATTTTATTCGTATTCAGTATTTACATAATCTGTAAAACGACTGCTAATTTCTTTATTATTAAGACGTTTTGTCCATTTGATTAAATGCTCTTTAGGTTCATCGGTATCTGATATGCTAAATCTAATTAATAAATCTTTACCTAATTGCTGTTCAAAGAATTTTTCTAATCGTAACTTTTCTAATACCTGAACACAAGTTTCAAATAATGTAATTTTAAAATTTTTAAAGTCTATATCTCCTCTGAATATTTGTTTTGAAAGGGTTTTACATATTTCATTAAATTCACTATTCGCTCCCTCAGAAGTAAACCATTCATCAGGTTCAAATTCATATGAATTTTTATAATCAGGATCTTCCAATATCATTTTATTTAAATGACTTTTTGTATTGATAAAAGGCACTACAGTCATTGCCCCATCATCGCTTACCAATGCAAAGGCACAAATATCTGAATTATACTTTTCGAAGTTTTCTTGAAAACTTTTTTTAGTAGCATATTCTATTTTTTGTTTTAATTCTTCAAAGTTAAAATTTACTTCCATTATTTTAAAATTAGATTTTGTTAATACATTGATTATTAAATTTCAATTTTATGGTTAAATTCTTCTGTCAAAAAATCATAGAGATTTCCATTATATTAATCCTCTGATGATAGTTTCATTTTCTTTTAACGCTTTCAATGCTTTATCTGTTGTAAATTCATTAGAACCGCCTAAAAAATAAATGTATAATAAGTCGTAAAAATAAAATATCCGATATTGTAATTCTTGTTGAATATCTCCACTTTCTTGTGCAGTTTTGATGTCATCAAATCTCAAATGTTCTCCTCTTAATTTTCGTGCTCTTACATTCTTGTTTACTTTTTTTACTAAGTCATTGGTTCCAAAATTATACGTTTCATTTATTTTATTGACAATATTTTGTATTTCATCATTGTTTTGAGTGCTTTTACACGATAATATCCAACATTTTAAGAATAATGACATTTGTACCCATTCCCAAATTCTTTGATCTCCGTTAAATTCGATGATTTCAAGGAGCTTAATAATTTCTAAGGCTTCTGCTGTATGGCCTTTAAAATACAATTTTGTTAATAAATCATTTGTGCGTTCTAATTCTCTTTCCACTGTTGGCTTGTATTTTTTGCTTAATGAATTTGCTGTTCGGATTAGTTTTTTATCCGTTAGATTGTGGGCTACTTTTATAAAAGTTTCATTCATGTTATATGCAATTTAGATTAATTAGTACGATAAATATTATTTTAAATTTTTTTCTTACTTTTCTATACCCTTTTAATTTTATTTTTAGATGTTTTAAAATGTTGATTGTTGTCTTTTTTGATTTTGATAAGGATTAAGTTAGCTGAAAAAAACATATTAATAAAGAAAATGTCCTCAAAAAGATTTTTTTGGGGACATTTTTTATTTTTAAATACGTTTGTTATTTTACAGAATAATAGCCTTGCGAGTTATTACATTATTTTTGGTGCTAATTTGGATTGTATAGATACCTTTTGGATAATTACTCAAGTCTATATTTTGAGTAGAAGTTTTAATTTCATTGAGGTTCATTTCCTTTACTTTTTGTCCATTACTATTAATAATGGTAAGTAAAGTATTTTCGCTTTGAGGTAAATCAATTGATAAATTAAATATACCTGATGTAGGGTTTGGATAGATAGATAGCTTGCTATTTTCAAGTTCATTTATATTGTTATATAAGCTAACGTTTATTGTGTAATCTTCTGCTTGTCCATACATTCCGCTACAAGGGTCATTATATGCATCTGTTGAACCATTATTGATACTTTCAGATTTGATTCTCATTCGTGTAGTACCCAATATCGCATTCATAGGCACTTGAATAGTGTGCGTAGCAGATATATTATCTGTTCCGGTAGAGTTTTGAATAGTTTGTGAAATTGGATAAATTTCATTGGTTTCTGAAAATACTCCATCCTGATTCCAATCAATAAATGCAATAAATCTAAATTCATAATCACCAAGCGTGTTTGCTTTAAGTGTTAATTCATAAGAGCCTCCTTGAGCAACTTCTCCAATAATATCAATAAAGTCTTCATGAGAAGATGCTGTATTAGCATCAGATGTATTGTTTATTCCGGCAAATGTTACATTGGTAATAGGCATTACAAGTTGTTCATAAGTAATTCCACAATAAGGAAGAAATGGATTTTGTTGGGTAGTAAAACTATACACAAGGCAATTGGTGGCAGCTCCTATCGAATTTTTAGCCACAACTTTCCAATAATAAGTGGTGTTATATTGAAAACCTATTATTGAAGATAAATATGTCTCTGTCAGATTTGTGAAAGGTTCTGTTAATCCATTGGGCTCTGTACTAATGTAAAAATCATAAGAAGTCGGTAAACCACCTGTTGTTGAAGGTGCCCATGTGAAATTAATACTTGTAGAAAAATCAACACCTGTAGCTTCATCTTCCGGATAAGTTAAGGAAACACAGTCGGGAAGAGCTGGCAATTCTGATTGAATAGAGATATTATCAATCAAAGAAAATGATTTGTCAAAAGAAGTATTAACCCAAGCTAAGCGAATGGTAGTTCCTTGGTAGGCAGATAATGAAACAATTCTAGTATTCCACTCAAAACTTTCTTCCGGCACATTAAGTAATTCAACCGTAAAGTCTTCTGTATTACTACCGGCAGATGGCGATAATTTTAATTCATAACCGTCTAAATAATCACTGCTTCCATTGGTTCTGGCATCAAAGACTAAATGATATTCTCCATCAGCCGGAATGGTTATTTCAGGAGAAATTAACCAGTCATTAGATTGTCCATCAGGGTCGTAGAAAGAGGTGCTAACTGCGCAAAAATTACCGGTAGGTCCTCCTAAATCAACATAATATTCGTTGTGACCTCTATCAACACGTGTCCATGCTTCTGTTACAAATGCAGCACCTGTAGAAGGTGTGTTACCATCAAGATCAATTGTTATCCAAGCGTCCATACCTGGACCATTACCGTCCCAATTTTCTTTAAATACTACTTGTCCAAAAGCATTCATGAGCGTTAAAGACAATCCTAAAATAAATAAAATTCTTTTCATTGGTTGTAAATAAATTAAATAATTTGAGCAACAAATGTATAAATAAAAAACAAATCAAGTTACAGTAGTAGGGCTTGTCAATATTTTTTAACTTGATTTATGAATTAAAGCCTTATATCTGATTGCTTAATCAAAGTGTTTTGTTATCGGTAGATTTTCTATTGATTAATACTATGATGTAATTAGGTGGAGAAGTGTTTTATTACATTTAATTCAGATAGATAAGAAATATTTGGGCAGACAAAAAGTCTGCCCAAATATAAAGTAATAGTGTAGTAACATTTTCTTCTTTTGCAATACTAATTTCTACCACTTCACCTCCGTTTTCTGCCAGAATTTCATTTTGCATCTTCATGGCTTCGAGGGTACAAACCGTATCACCTTGCTTAATAACATCACCTTTTTCCACAAAAACATCAACGATTTTTCCCGGCATAGGCGCTTTTACGTCCAGACTCTTTGTTTGATTACTATTCTTGGTGATAATTTGCTTACGCTTATGCGATGTAGGCGTTTCTATATTAAATTCATAAGTGTTTCCATTAATAAGAATCACATAGGCGTTTTGTTTTTTCTCCACAATCTCGGCAAGGTAATTCTTGTTTTTAAACTTAATGGTTACCATGTTATGTCCATCTTCTCGGATAGCGATTTTCTCTTTTTTTCCATTTATTGTTTTAATTTCATCTTCCAATGTTTTAAAATTGTAAGACTTTTCGCCCTCAACAATAAACTTTGAATATTTTTGACTTTTTCTTGTGAATTTCATAATTATACGCCCTTTTTAATTCTTAAATCGTTTACTCATTAACCAAGAAGATATACCTTCCGAATCATTATCAATATTATGCCCCTCTGTATGTTTTATTTCTTGAAGATAATCGAACATCGCTACATAAGCTGCCAACATTTCTTCTTGATCTTCTTGATAATAGAGTTTGTCCATTTTTTCTTCGATAAAACCAGTGTCAAATTCAGATTTTTGGAAATCCTCCGAATTAATCAATGCTTTAAAAAACGGTATGGTTGTTTTCAATCCTTTTATATAGACCTTAGATAGGGCTTTATCTGCAATTTTGAGTAGTTCATCTCTATTTTCGGCATATACAATCAGTTTGGCAAGCATAGAATCATATTCACTAGGCATATTATCTCCTGAAAGATAGCCGGTATCTACTCTAATGCCATCCATCTTAGGAAACTCCATTTTTTCAATAATTCCAATGTTTGGAGAGAAGTTTTGCTGTACATCTTCTGCATTAATTCTGAACTCCATAGCCCAACCATTTAGCATAACATCTTCCTGTTGTATCGGAAGAGGCTCTCCTTCAGCAATACGAATCTGTAATTCCACTAAATCCAATCCGGTAATCATCTCCGTAACAGGATGTTCTACCTGAATACGAGTGTTCATCTCCATAAAATAACAATTACCATTGGTATCTACCAAAAACTCCACCGTTCCAAGGCTGTAATAATTTACACTTTTACAAAGTTTCACTGACCATTCACCTAATTTTTTTCGTAATTCAGGTGTTACAATCGTTGATGGCGCTTCTTCCAACAGCTTTTGATGTCTTCGTTGTATAGAACATTCTCTTTCACCTAAGTAAACCACATTACCTTGTTTATCAGCGGCTACTTGCATTTCTACATGACGAGGTTTTTCGATAAATTTCTCCATATATAAAGATGGATCATCGAAAGATTTTTCCGCCTCAGATGAGGCAATGCGATACATCTTCATAAATTCTTTTTCGGAACGAGCGACCCGCATACCTTTTCCGCCTCCTCCGGCAGCAGCTTTAATCATAACCGGAAATCCAATTTTTTTGGCATAACCCATAGCTTCTTCAGCATTTTTGCAGCTTTTGTTGATGCCTTCCGGAAGCGGTATATTTAATTTTTGAGCCGTTTTTCGGGCAAAGGTTTTATTCCCCATTTTATAAATAGCATCATGGGAAGGCCCTATAAATATAATACCTTCATCATTACATCTATTTGCAAAATAAGCATTCTCTGCCAAAAAACCATACCCGGGATGAATGGCATCAATCTGATGCGCTTTAGCTGCCTGTAAAATTCTATCCACATCCAAAAATTCAGGTAAATCACCCATCTCATTGGTAAAATCTATAATCTCATCCGCTTGTTTGATGTGTAATGCATTTGGCTCCTTTTGTGTCAAAATTGCATAGGTTTTTATGCCCATTTTTTTGGCGGTAGCCATAATCCTTACGGCTATTTCTCCTCGGTTTGCTATTAATATTGACTTTATTTTCATGGTCTTATTTTTTATGTTTTTAGCTATTGGCATTTGGTTGTTAGCCTTTAGCTTCCATTATTTATGAGGTATTTTCTCAACTCAACATTCAAAACTCAAAACTAATTTTCCCTCATTTTTAATTCTTAACTTTTAATTTTTCCTCTTCCTGCCACCACTGTGACTCCGCTCAGTGACCAGCTAACCTACTTCCGTCTTCAGACATATTTTTAATCTTATAACGGCATATTTCCATGTTTCTTTTTCACCACTTCGGTATATTTATTTCCAAGAGCTTCAAAAACAGTGATTAACTTCTGACGTGTTTTAACAGGGTCTATAACTTCATCTATATATCCTCTTTCATCAGCAATATATGGATTTGCCACATCATCTCGATATTGTTGAGCCAATTGTTTTTTCAATTTAACAGGGTCCTCTGCTTCTGCAAGCTCTTTTCTATATAAAATGGAAACAGCTCCTTCAGGTCCCATAACCGCTACTTCGGCAGTAGGCCATGCAAAATTAAAGTCGCCACCCATATTTTTACTGTTCATTACAATGTAAGCACCTCCATAGGCTTTTCGTAAGATAACGGTAATCTTAGGAACAGTAGCTTCGGCAAAAGCATATAAAAGTTTAGCTCCATGCTTAATAATTCCCAAATGCTCTTGCTCGGTGCCGGGCATAAATCCGGGTACATCTTCCAGTGTAAGTATCGGAATATTAAAAGCATCACAAAAACGCACAAAACGAGCTGCTTTAAGTGATGAATTGATATCCAGTACACCCGCTAAAAACTTAGGTTGATTGGCTACAATACCAATTACTTTTCGATTTAATCGGGCTAAACCAATAAATATATTTTGGGCAAAATGCTCTGATATTTCCAACAACGAGTTTCTATCTACAATCAAATTGATAATATCCTTGACATCGTAAGGTTTATTGGCATCATTGGGGATAATTTGTCTTAGTTTTTCAGGATTATGTGGTTCAATTTCTTCCACATTATATAAAGGAGGAGTTTCCACATTGTTAGATGGTAAATAGTTTAAAAGCTTTTTAACTCCTAACAACGCATTTTCTTCATCATTATAAACAAATTGAGAAACACCACTTTTTTGATTATGTACATCAGCACCTCCAAGTTCTTCGTGGGTTACCTCTTCACTTAATACCTCTTTTACTACATCAGGTCCGGTTACAAACATGTAACTGGTATTACGTGCCATAAAAATAAAGTCGGTTAAAGCCGGAGAATAAACAGCACCTCCCGCCGCAGGTCCCAAAATAACTGATATTTGAGGAATTACACCGGAAGATTTCACATTACGCTGAAAAATATTGGCATAACCGGCTAAGCTGGCAATTCCTTCCTGTATTCTTGCTCCTCCCGAATCAATTAATCCAATAATGGGAGCACCCATCTTAAGTGCCATATCCTGTATCTTGGATATTTTCTTCGCATGGACTTGCCCTAACGAACCACCCATAACGGCAAAATCCTGTGCAAATACAAAGACCAGACGTCCGTTGATTTTTCCGTGCCCGGCAATTACACCGTCACCATATTTCTTTTGTATCTTGCCAAATTTAGTATCCGTCATCTGCGGCACTACAAAGGCGTCAATTTCTTCAAAAGTATCTTCATCTACCAAAAAATCAATACGCTCTTTGGCGGTTAATTTCCCTTTCTTATGTTGTTTTTCGTAATATTTCTCGTCGTACTGTTGCTCAAAATTATGATTCCTTTCGTCAAAACGAATATACGACTTTCTATAGTCTTTTATTTCCATATAAATAATTACAATTTGTGTTAAAGTCTATGGAACAAACCATAAACATAACGTTTAAAAAAATACTATAAACTTACGTGCAAAGGGAAAGATATACTGGAAAAACAGTAAAAGCTATTGAAAGAATCTTTGAAATAAATATAATGTCCTTTCAAAAAAGTTAAACACCTCATTCAAGCGTATAAATACAGAAAATAAAACCTTTATTACAGCCTGAATATTACATATTTTACTGTTCTGCTACCTCATTGCCTTTCACCCGAAAGCTATAGAAATATCAATTTTAAGGCAGGTATTCCGGCTTATCCTACGCTACAACGGCCTTCTCACTTTATATATAAGTCTCTGATAAGAAAACGCCAAATCCTTTATTATGTTCATTTTAAGAACAGTTATTTTGAATTGGCTCAACATATTACATTTGCATGAGCAAATTTTATTTTCAAAATTTCGAAAGTCAGCTCTTTGAAGCTTTCTTATCCAACAAAGAATTGACAAGTTGAATTTTTCTTACTAAAACATTACCTAAAATCTACAACTATTTTAAGTAATAAAAGCAATGACACGTATAAGTTATAACGCTTTTACAGGATTTACGGCTGCGGGGACAGCTCCTGATTT
>PDWJ01001265.1_pt1 | contig 59018 bp, 42 predicted proteins | sample 1430881 | NCBI WGS metagenome assembly PDWJ01 (sample SAMN01162460, study PRJNA174530) | Oral metagenome, whole genome shotgun sequencing project. | biome: Marine environment; feature: Marine mammal; material: Swab sample of the gingival sulcus; isolation source: swab sample of gingival sulcus... | reverse complement strand
GGAAACAGCGGTTGCTGTCGCGAATCTCGGCGGGCCATCTCAAAGGTGGATCATAATCGGGCGATCGTGTCAAGGTCGCCTGTGAATCAAGCTCCTAGCCTCAGAACGTTCGCCGTACCACCCGTCTGGCTTCTGTCTTTGGCTCCGAGATCGGCTCGGAAGCTCAGCACCCGGCTCGGTCCCGAAGGTGTGGGGAAGCTCTTAGAACCGCTAGATTTGCAGGCTCTTAGAGCCCCTTCTTGACGAGCTCGACGATGCGGCCGCGGGGGTGGGCGCCGATCAGCTGGCCGACGACGTCGCCGTCTTGGAACATGATCAAGGTCGGGACGCTACGCACCTGGTAGCGCACCGTGATCTGCGGGCTCTTGTCGATGTCGACCTGTCCGAAGCGGACCTTGCCGTCGTACTCAGCGGCGAGTTCGTGGACGATCGGCGCGATGGCCTTGCAGGGGCCGCACCACTCTGCAGAGAGGTCGACCAGAAACGGAAGCTCAGACTTGAGCACTTCAGACTCGAAGTTGCTGTCGTTGATGTCGATGACTTCGGACACGGTGTCCTCCTGCGGGTGCATGCGGTGAGTGATAACCGGGCGATGTGATAGCCCCTGCATCGTCGAAAAGCAAGCCGCCGCCGGGCCTCGGGAGCGCCCAACGAGGCGGCTTTCAGGCTGGTTGAGAACGCTTGCGAGGCCGAGATCGACAGTCTGCTAGAGCGCTGATCCGCTGACCAAACCGAGCTGCGCGAAGGATGCGGCATCACAGCGTAGGAGCGAGAAGGGCGCCTGCTGGTCGCACGCAACCGACGAGCGACGACCGCTGTGATGTTGTCGCAGACCAGCGCGGCGACGGGAGGTCAGTTGGTCAGCGCGCTAGCTCTCGCGGATCTCACTGAGACCGAGCTCCTCGGCCACCGACGCGAGCAGCGCCTCGAGCTCGTCGCGCTGGCTGGTTGGGACCTGAAGGGTGATCTCGCTGCGCCGCGCCGCCGACGAGAGCTGAGCTAACCCCTCGTAACCCTCCAGCAAGAACCGCAAATACCCGATCGCGTCGCGAGAGATGCGGTACGTCAGCGTCTCCATGGTCTCCATGGCCATTGTCTCGGTGGCTGTCGGATCGGCGCTGGCCGAGGTGCTCGTCACGCGCTCTCCACTCTCTCGTCGATCGGTTCGGGCCGTTTTTTTGCCCGCGTTGACCACCATCCTATAATCCGCCCGTGAGCGAAACGGCAGAGAATCGATGACCTCTCGAGTCCAGATGTGGCGAAACCCAACGTTGACGACGACATACGTGCTGGTCGGTCTCGCCCTGGGGGGCTGCGGGGCGACCAACGCGGCGCAGGTCGAGAAGCTCCAACAGCGGCTGGTCGAGATGTCCCAGGCCCAGGCCAAGCGAGACAAGCAGATCGACACGCTGAGCAATCGCATCTTCTTGCTCGAAGACAAGGTCGACACCAGCCGGGTCGCCATCCAGCGCCGGCAGCGTCGTCCGATGCGCTTGCCGGTCGTGCGGATCCGTCCCGAGGACACCGCCGACCCGCCCCCGCGGGTGGTGGCCCGTCCTCATCGTTCGGCCCCCGGCACGGTGCGGATCTCAGGCCGCAGCGACGGTGGTGGGCGCTCGCTGGTCGGCGCCGAGGATGTCGAGTACAGCGGCGCTGCCGCCCGAAGCAGCGGACCGCGCCCCGTGCTGAAGCTCAGCGGTGGGCCCGCCCGCGCGGCCGCGTCGCCTCGCCCGCGCCGCCCGATCAGCGGCCCTGACCCGGCGAAGGTCAAAGAGAAGCTGCCGGTGGTGCCCGTCGCCAAGGGGAGCGTCGCGCGGAAGCTGGCCCGCGCCAAACCCGGCTCGTCGACAGCGATGCGGGCCTACACCAAGGCGCTCACGACCTATCGCAAGGGGCGCTACAGCGCCGCGGCGTCGGCCTTTCGCGCGTTCGTCGGCCGCTACACGAAGCATGCTTACGCCGATAACGCGCTCTATTGGCTGGGCGAGTGCTTCTACGATCTAAAAAACTATCGCCTCGCGGTGAAGATGTTTCGTCGGGTCGTCGAGCAGTACCCCAACGGAAACAAGGCGCCCGCGGCCTTGCTGAAGCTGGGGTTTGCCTATCTGAAGCTCAAAGAGAAAAAGAATGCCAGCACCGTGCTCGCGCAGGTGGTCGAGATCTTTCCCAGCACCGGGGTGGCTCGCCTGGCGACTCGTGAGCTGGCGCGGCTGAAGGTTCAATAGTCTCAGAGACTGCCGGCCAGGGCGTCTCGAGGGCGCCGCTGGCGAGCAGGAGGTCCGTTGATGAGAAGGGCGAAGCTACTCCTGAGCGCGGCCGCGAGCGTCGCCGTCTGCTTGCCGACCGTGGTCTCGGCGCAGTCGGTCGCGACGCCGACCACTCCGGTCGCCACGCCGACCTCTCCGGCGACCCCAACGCCGCAAAACCCCAACGCGGCGATCGGGGGGCGCGTGCTCGGCACACCGCGCGGTGGAGCTACAGCTCCGCAGAGTGGCGGCTCGTCGAAGGCGCCGACGTCCTTCTCGGGTGGCGACCTGGTGATCTCGAACGCCGGCGTTCGTCGCGCACACGGCAAGGTGCCAGAGTTTCATATCGTCAAGAAGGGCGACACGCTCTGGGAGCTCTGCCAGTACTACTATGGCGACCCTTGGGCTTGGCCGCAGCTATGGGCCTACAACAAGGGGATCTCGAACCCGCATTGGATCTATCCCGGCGACCGTGTGCGCTTGCTCGCCGGCCCACCGCGCCGCAGCGGCTTCGCGGTGGTCGCCCGCGGCTCGCGCCGCTACGACAAGGGGCCGATCACGCTCCGGCAGTTCGGCTTCGCCGACCCAAAAGACCTCGAGGCCTCGGGGATGATCGTCGGCTCGAAGATGGAGCACCTGATGCTCTCGCTCTATCACGAGGTCTACGTCAAGGGCAGCAAGAAGAAAGACAAGAAGAGCGGCGTGAGGTTCAAGCCGCGTCGAGGCGTGACCTACACCATCTACCGCATCGAGCGGCCGCTGAAGAGCGCGAAGAAAGACCTCGGCCACGTCGTGCGCATCCTTGGCTCCTTGCGGGTCAAGCGGGTCAACAAGCATAAGATCGCCACCGCAGAGATCACCGAGGCGCTCAACGAGATCCGTCGCGGCGATCGGGTCGGTCCGCTGCGGCGCACGTTCAAGCGTCTTCCGGTGCGCCCTGCCCGCAAAGACCTCGCCGGGCGGGTGCTCGATCACCTCCGCCTTGGCATCCACATCGGCCAGGACGACCTGGTCTTCCTCAACCGCGGCAAGAACCAGGGCGTGCGTAGGGGCAACCGCTTCTTGGTGATGCGGCGCGGTGATGGCTACCGGCAGATGCTGCAGGACAAAGAGGTCGACCATAAGGAATGGCCGCGGGAGGCCATCGCCGAGATCGCCGTCCTCGACGTACGCGAAGACGCCTCTGTTGGTGTGATCACGCGTTCGCTGAAAGAGGTCCGCAAGGGCGACTACATCCGGATGCGTCGCGGCTACTGAGCTAGAGAGCGCCAGCTCGGTGTTCCTCCCTGCCTCTCTCCTTCTCTTAGGAGCTTCCCCACACAGTCGGGACCGAGCCGGCAGTGCTGTCCCCGGCGACGGGAGGAATGTGTAGGGGGGCTCTTAGCGTTCGCCGCCGCTGTGGATCTGCGCTGGCCCGATGATCGAGCGATAGCGTGTGCCCTCCTGTCCCACCACCAGCCCCTCGAGCTCGAGCTGCAGCAGCAGCATCGCGACCCGTCCCGGTGAGAGGTCTCGCCTGATGGCGAGCTCATCGATCGAGATCGGCTGCTCGTGAGGCATCGCCGCGAGGAGCGCGCGCTGCTCGTCTGTGAGGTCGACCAGCCGATCGACCTCCTCACCGTCGAGGAGCGCCATCACGTCGTGGGCGTCGTGCACGGCCGTCGCCTCACCGCAGGCGATCAGCCGTCGGCAGCCTGGGGTGCGTGGGATGGCAGCTACGCTCCGGCCCATGCGATGTGTCTTGAAGGCCGTGTCGAGGGCGCCGCTGCGAGTGGCAGCGGCGACCACCAGCGTCAGCTCGCTCAGCGCCGCGATCAGCGTGTTGCGCGCAGGGAAGTGCCAGCGTTTGCCGGGCTCGTCGGGGAGGTAGGGCGACAGTAGGCAGCCGCCAGCTTCGATCACGCGCTCGAAGAGCGGCCGGTTGCGCGCAGGATAGGGCTGGCCAAGGCCGGAGCCGAGCACGACGATCGTCGGCGCGCCGTCCTTGGCCGCGAGGGCGCCCTCATGAGCAGCGGCGTCGATCCCGAGGGCGCCGCCAGAGACCACGGAGATGCCACCCTCGGCGAGCTCTTGGGCGATCGCGTGGGCCTGCTCGAGGTCGACCTTGAAGGCTGCGCGTGAGCCGACGACCGCCACAGCGCGCCCCTCTTGCGGGAGGATGCCGCGGAAGAAGAGCGCCGCTGGTGGTCGATGAAGCCCGCGGAGCGCCTCCGGATAGCGCTCCAGCTGATCGAGGAAGGTGCATTGGGCGTCAAGGGCCTCGAGCCGCCGCGCCAAGCGCTCCATTCGCCGTAGCAGGTCGGCGGGGCCGCGCGCGCCGGCCCAGCGGGGATAGCGATCGCGCTCTTCACGCCAGCTGCGACGAAGCCAGGCCTCACGGTCTTCGGGCCAGGGGAGGGCGCGGTCGGCGCCGGGCCCGAGGGCGAGGGCGAGGTGCAGCGCTAGGCCGCTCTGCGTCGACTTCGCTGCACCGCTGAGAGTGGTGTCCATGCCCCGCTTATCGGAGGCATGCAGCGGGTGTTGCGTGCGTTCTTGGCCTCGTCTGTCGCGGCGCAGGTCATGACGCGACACACCAGCCGCGTCGCCGTCTCAGCTGCCGGGGATCGGCGGTGGGGCGCCCTTCTCGCGGACGTTGAGGATCTTGACCGAAAAGCGGATGTCTTTGCCCGCGAGGGCGTGGAGGAAGCGCACAGTGACCTTCTCGTCGTCGAACGCGACGACCTTGAAGGTCACCGGGTTCCCATCGGCGCCCTTGGCCTCGAACATCTTGTCCTTTTCGACCTCGCCCTCCGGAAACTCGTCGCGCGGGATGTCGCGCGTGGGCAGGTCTTCCTCCAGGCCAAAGGCCTCCTTGGCCGGGATGACACCGTCTCTCTCGTCGTCGACCTCGAGGCCGTCGATCGCCGACTCGAAGCCGGGGAGCATCTTGCCGACACCATGCTCGTACTCGATCGGCCCGCTCTTTTCCGAGGACTCGATCACGTCGCCGCCGTCGACGGCCAACTCATAGTCGATCTTGATCAGCTTGCCCTGCTCGACCTTCATCGTGTCTCTCGCTTGCGTGCTGATGTTGGTGTTTTCTAGGGGAAACGCGTGCAGTATAGCGCCTTTCGACGCGAGGGCGAAGGCCCTCCGCCGACTTCCGGCGATCACGTGTCGACGGTCCGGTAAGCTGGTCAGCGCTCTAGAGCGCTGACCAACCGACCTCCCGTCGCGACCAGCCTTTCGAACCGAGCTCGTTGTCGCTCAACCTCGCCGTAGCACCACAGTGGCTGGGTTTTCGCGCAGCTCGGTCTGGTAGGCGGATCAGCGCTCTAGAGAGCGGCGGGAGGAATGTGTAGGGGGGCTCTTAGCTGGCAGCGTTGCGGCGGCGGAAGAGCCCGCCGAGGCCGTCGAGGAGGGAGTAGACCACCGGCACGACGACCAGCGTCAGCAGCGTCGAGGTGATCAGGCCGCCGATCACGACCACGGCCATCGGGGCGCGCTGCTCGCCGCCCTCGGAGAGGGCGAGGGCGACGGGGATCATGCCGCCGATCATCGCTGCGGTGGTCATCAGAATCGGGCGCAGCCGCACGAGGCCCGCTCTGAGGAGGGCGCCTTGGATCGTCTCACCCTCGTGCCGCAGCTGGTTGGCGTAGTCGACCAAGAGGATCGCGTTTTTCGTCACGAGGCCCATCAACATGATCACGCCGATCATCGAGAAGATGCTCAGGGTCATCCCCGAGATGGCCAGCGCCCCCAAGGCGCCGACTGTCGACAGCGGCAGCGAGAGCATGATCGTGAAGGGATGAATGAAGCTCTCGAACTGCGCCGCGAGGATCATGTAGATGATGATGATCGCGAGGATCAGCGCGACGACCATATGGCCGAAGGACTCTCTCATGATATCGGCCATACCAGCCCAGTCTTTGCTCAGCTGCTCGGGGACGACCTTCGCTGCGATCTTGTCGACCTCTTTGACCGCGTCGCCGAGCACCTTGCCCTTCAGGTTGGCCAGCACCGTGACCTGGCGCTGCCGGTCCTGCCGCTCGATGGACGAGGGGCCGCTGCCGCGGGCGACCTTGACGATCTGTGAGAGGGGCACGAGCATCTTGCTCGCCGTGCGGACGCGCAGCGAGGTGATGCTCTCAGGCCTGCGTCGGGCCGCCTCGGGGAGGCGGACGCGGACATCGTAGCGATCGCCGGCGGTGGCGATCTCGGTCACCTTGTCGCCGGCGATGAAGGCACGCAGCGTGGCGGCGATGATCTGCACCGGCACGCCGAGGTCGGCGGCGCGGTCTCGGTCGATGTCGACCCGCAGCTCCGGTTTGCCGCCGCGGTAGCTCGAGTCGAGGTCGACGTAGCCGCCCCGGCGCTTCATCTCGGCGAGCACCTTGGCCGCGGCGCGGTTGAGCTCTTCGTAGTCGTTGCCCCGGATGTTGAACTGGATCGCCTGCTGCCTAAAGCCGCCGCTTCCAGCGATGGTGTCGACCTTCTCTACCGACAGGCTCGAGGGACCAGGGAAGCGCTTCAGCAGCTCGCGGGCGTAGTCCATCGCCTGCTGCTGGCTGTAGCGGCGCTCTCTGCTGTTGCAGAGCGTGACCTGCACTTCGGCCTTGTTCACCTCGCTGGCCACGCCCGCACCGATCTTGGTGAAGGTCAGCTCGACGCCGGGGATCGAGCGCAGCGCTGGCGTCACCCGTTGCACATAGTCTCGCGTGGTCTCGAGGTCCGTACCGGTGGGCATCTCGATCTTCACCACGAACTCCCCCCGATCCTGCTCAGGGATGAACTCCGTGGAGATCACCTTCATCAGCTGGCTGCTTCCCACCAGGCTGGCGACGCCGAAGAGCAACGTGATCGCGCGATGACGCAGCGCCCAGCCGAGGATCCTGCGGTAGATGCGGTCGACGAGATCGAGCAGGTGATCGATGCCGCGGGCGAGGACGTTCTTTCTCTGCTTCTCTTCATGCTGGAGCATCCGCGCGGCGAGCATCGGCGTGAGGGTAAAGGCGACGAAGAGGGAGACGCTGACGGCGAAGGCGACGGTGAGCCCGAACTGCAGAAAGAAGCGGCCGATGATGCCTTGCATGAACGCTACCGGCACGAAGACGGCGACGATCGACGCCGTCGTCGCCATCACAGCGAGGCCGATCTCTTTGCAGGCCTTCGAGGCGGCCTCCATCGCAGGCGCGCCTTTGGCGACGTGGCGGTGGATCGCCTCGATCACCACGATCGCGTCGTCGACCAGGATCCCGATCGACAACGAGAGGGCGAGCATCGTCATGTTGTTGAAGGTGAAGCCCATCAGGTCGATGAAGGCGAAGGTCGCGATGACGCTGGTGGGCAGCGCCAACGCGCTGATGAAGGTGGCGCGCCAGTCGTGGAGAAAAAAGAGGATGATCACCACGGCCAGCACGCCGCCGAGGAGCAGGTCGAACTGCACGTCGTTGATCGAATGCTCGATGAAGGTCGAGTGATCGAGGGGGATCCTCAGCTGGACGCCCTTGGGGAGCCGTGGGCGCAGCTTCTCGACCTCTTCGCGCACCTTATGGGCCATCGCCACGGTGTTGGAGCCCGACTGCTTGCGGACCACCAAGGAGACGGCCCTGACGCCAGAGAGCGAGGAGAAGGAGCGGGCCTCCTGTTGACCGTCTTCAACGCGACCGATGTCACGGATGCGGATCGGGTTTCCCCCCTGGGCGGTGATGATGATCGCCCCCAGCTCGGCGGCGCTGTGGACCTCGCCGCGGGTCTTGAGGATGAACTCGCGGTTGCCGATGTTCAGCCGCCCGCCAGGTAGCTCGATGTTCTGCGCGCCGAGGGCCTGCATCACCTCGAAGACCGTCAGGCCGCGGGCCTCGAGCTTGCGCGGATCGAGCCAGACGTGAAACGCGCGCTCGCGGCCGCCGACGATGTCCAAGCTGCCCACGCCGCTGAGCGTCTGCAGCTTCTGCTTGACCACGTCCTTGGCGATGCGGGTCAGCTCGCGGGTCGAGAGATCACCGGAGAGCACCAGGGTCATGATCGGCGCCGCGCCGACGTCGAACTTCTGGATCACCGGCGGGTCGAGGTCCTTGGGGAGATCGCGTAGCGCCGCCGAGACCTTGTCTCGGACGTCCTGCACCGCCTTGTCGGCGTCACGCTCCAGCTCGAATTGGATCACGACGGTGCCGACGTTCTCCATCGAGGTGCTGCGCAGGACCTTGATCCCAGTGATCGTGTTGACCGCCTCCTCGAGCTTGTCGATGACCTTGGTCTCGATCGTCTCGGGGTTGGCGCCAGGGTAGATCGCGGTGATCGTCACCACCGGAAACTCGACGTTGGGGAAGAGGTCGACGCCGATGCGCGGGTAGGCGAAGAGGCCAAACACCAGCAGCGAGCCGACCATCATCGTCGCCAGCACGGGCCGGCGGATGGAGACGTCTGCGAGTTTCATCTACTTGCCCTTGCCCTTACGTTTTGGTTGCTTGGTGGCGCTGGTCTTCGCCGCGCCGGTCAGCAGCCGAGCTTCGACGAACATCCCGGGGCGCAGCCGATGGCCGGGGTTTGCCAGCCTGATGAAGGCCGAGAACGCCCGCGTCCGCTGGTCGAGGGAGGGGACGACGCGGTCGACGCGGGCTCGCAACGTCTTGCCGATCGCCGAGAGGGTCAGCTCCACCGGCGTGCCCTTTTCGACCTGTGAGACCTGCGCCTCGGGCACCTGGAGCACGATCTCGATCGGGTCGATCTCCTCGAGCATCACCACCGGCATCGGCGGCATCATCGCCGCGTAGGCGCCGACCTCGGTCATCTTCTTGGTGACCACCGCGCGGAAGGGGGCGCGGATCGCGGTCTTCGAGAGGGCGCGCCGGGCGCCGGCGATCGCGACCTTGGCCTGGGCTAGCTGCGCCTGGGAGACCTTCAGCTGCGAGTTGACCTTGTCGAACTGCCCCGAGGGGATCGCCTTGGCCTTGACCAGCCCCCGGAGGCGCTTCCACTCGATCCTCACCGCGTCGAGGCCGGCGAGCGCCACGTCGCGCATCGCCTGAGCCTGACGCAGACCCAGCAGGTAGTCGGTGCGGTCGAGCTGTACCAAGAGCTGCCCCTTTTCGACCACGTCGCCCTGTTTGAAGAGCACCTTCGTCACCACGGCGCTGGTCTGAGGGGTGAGCTGCGTGGTGCGGGCGGCGATGGTGGTGCCGTTGAGCAGCCCGGCGCCCGTTACCCGCGAGAGGCCTTTCAGGGCCTTATCCGCGGTGGCCTCTGTAGTCTTGGGCTTCACCGGCGACGGCGTCTGTGCGCTTGGCTTTGTCGCGGGTTTGGTCGAGGCCTTCGATATGATCGGCTTCGATGGCAGCTGATGTTTCTTCCGATTGTCTTCTTTGCAGCCAGCGACGAGCAGCGTCAGCGACGCAGAGAGCGCGGCGAGGCGCGTGATGGTCGTGGTGGACATCATGATTTGCCCTCGTTGTTTGGTTTGGCGATCGGGGCGCCGGTGGCGCGATCGAGCTCCGAGCGCGCGATATGCCAGCCGTGGAGCGCGTTGTTTTCGATCAGGCGTGCCCGGTTCAAAGACAGCTGAGCGCTGAGCATGTCGGTGGTGGTCGCCGCGCCCTTTTCGTATTTGCTCTTCTCCAGCCGGTAAGCCTCTTCGGCCTGCTTCACCGCGGCGCGGGCGATGGTCAGCTGCTGCCGCGCCGTGCGCAGCGCGAGGAAGGCCTGCTTGACCTGCAAGAAGATGCCGTCGCGCAGCCGCTTTTCATCGAGCTCAGCGCGGCGCACCTTGGCCTTGGCGGCGTCGATCTTGTAGTAGTCCCGCCCCCAGTCGAAGCTCCAGCTCAGGACCCCACCAGCGAAGAAGGCGTTCTTGGGGAAGGCGAAGCCCTGGCCCTGGGTGTGCTGATAGGTCGCGACGGCAGCGACGGTCGGTATCAGCGCCGCTCTGGCGGCGCGGGCCTCGGCTCGCGCGCTCTCCTGCTGGGCCTTGATCGCCGCCAGCAGCGGGCGCTGCTTGATCGCGCGGGCGAGGTAGCTGCCGAAGCGCGTCGTGGTGGCCGGGGGCTCGCCGAAGGTGTCGCTGGCCGCCAGCGTCACGTCGGCGGCTACGCCGAGGGTGATCGCCAGCGCCGCGTGCGCTAGCTCATAACCGGCGCTCGCTTGGACCAGCCCGCCCTTGGCGCGGGCGAGGCCGACCTCCACCTTCAGCACGTCGTTTCGTCCGACCAGCCCGGCCTTCTTCAGCGCCTTGACCGTCTCGAGCTGGGCCGCGACCTGGGCCACCGCCGCCTTGGCGATGTTCACGCCGGCCTCCGCCTGCTTGAGCTGGATGTAGGCCTTGCGGGCGTCGGCCGCGATCGCGATGCGATCCTTCTCGACGGCCTTGGCGGCGGCCCGTTGCCCGTGCTTGACCGCTGCGTAGCCCTCGGCGATCTGCCACAGCGGCGTCAGCGGCTGGGCGAGGGAGACCTGGATTTGGCCGGTGATCTGATCGCGAATGTTGCCGAGGTCCATCCCCGGGGGCAACAGCGAGCCGAACGCTCCCGGGTCGAAGGCCAGCGCGCTGTCCCAGATCATGACGTTGGCGTCGACCTTCAGCTGCGGCAGAAACGCGCCGCGAGACGATTTGCGCCGCGCCTCGAGCTCGACGACCTGCTGTCGAGCCTTTTGGATCGTCTTGGAGTGGCTGAGCGCCAGCTGCATCGCTTGCTTCATCGTCAGAGAGCGGGCAGCGCTCTCTTTCGGCCAGGCGATTGATCCCGCAACGGCGAGGAGCGCAATCAGGGGAAGAGGGATATGTCGTATCATCAGTTTCCTCGCGGGCCCGGGGAGGCCCTCAATCCGCGGAGCAGGAGATCGAGCAGAGTGGGGAGATCGCGGCGGACCCGAGTCTTGTCCCGGTCCAAGCAGGCTAGGTGGAGGCTGAGGGCAGCCAGCTGGAGGGCTCGTGCGGTGGTGTCGATGTCGTCGACGACCTCGATCTCCCCCGCCTCGACCCCCTCGATTACAAGCTCGCGCAGCCGGGCGAAGCCTTCGTCCTCGAGCTCGCTGTCGACCTCCTGGGCCAGCGGCAGCAGCTCGGCCACCACCTCCGAGCTGGCCTGCTGCAAGAGCTCAGAGGCGGTGATCGCGTCGAGAAAGCTCTCGAAAAACGCCTTGAGCTTGCCGTCGAAACCGCTGGCCTCGGCCACCGCGGTGTCCATGATCGCGAAGGCCTGCGTGCCCTCGGACCGCACGACCTCGGCGAAGATCTCTTCTTTGCTATCGAAGTGAGCGTAGATGGTCGCCTTGCTGACCCGCGCGGCTCGCGCCAGCTCGTCGACGGACGTCTTTCTGAAGCCAAAGCGCGCGAAGAGCGGCATCGCGGCCCGGATCACGGTCTCTTTGGGGTCGCTCCCTCGGCTGCGCTTGGTCGTCTGTTGAGGTTCCGTTTTGGTCATGAGTGCGAAACGCCTAGTTGAGAGGTTATCCTTCTGTACCGGATTGGTCGATCCAGTTCAGCAGTTTAGTTAGGCGGCGACGAAGCTCAAGCCTTGCAACGCTGGATTGTTGAAATCTTCACATGGGAAAGGTGGAGGTCAGCGCGCCAGTCCGTCGATCCAATCGGCGACGAGGCGCAGCTCGTTAGGTGACAGGAGCGCTGCCGTCGGGGGCATCGGTTCGCCGATGAACCCGGCTTGGCCGAGGAGCTTGCGCATCAGGTAGCTCCGCGCGTGATCGCCGGTGCGCACGAGGGGCACACCCTCGATGGGGCTGGGCTGTCCGAGCAAGGTCGCTCGCATCCGTGGGGCGCTGGAGAGATCGACCCCTGCCGCGCTCGTCGCGCTACGGTGACAGCTGGCGCAGCGCGGGGCAAAGAGCTGCAGCACCTCCTCGTCGCTGATCGTCGGTCGCGCTGGCGTTGGGCTGCGCAGGCTATCGCCAGCGATGAAATCAAAGATCTGCGCTCGCTCGGCCGTGCGGCGACCGTCTAGCGCATGGAGCGAGCCGCGCAGATGAACGCGGTAGCGAAGCTCTGGAATCAGCGCGCTGTTTGGTGTCAGCCGGAGCCGGCGCTCGAGTAGGTCCACCCTGACCTTACCCAGCGTCTCGACCACCCCGGAGAAGAGCCGGAGGTCTTGCTCTCCGATCGTCTCAGCCGCCAGCGGTGCTGAGAAGGTGATGTCGATGGTGGTGTTTCGAGGGACGTCTTGCTCACCAGGGCTAGGGCTCTGGCGGGTGATCAGGAGGGTTGGATGGGTTTGAGGTAGCGGGGCACCTTCGCCTTGGTAGGTGCAAGCTGCGGTGCTGGCGGCGAGCGCCAGGGCGGCGAAGAAGAGAGGATGAGCCCGGGTCAGCTCAGGACTCCACGTAGGTCATGAGCTGGTCAGCTACGACGTCTGGGGTGACGCCCTTGGGGACGAACTCCACCAGACAGTCTGCCAGCACGATCATCATGTCATCGACGCCGCCGTCGCGGACCAATCGGGCCAGCAACAGCTTCGATTCGCGGCTGTCGTCGCTCTTCAAAAACTCGCGCACCTTGTCGAGCGTGAGATCACCATCGAAGTCCAGGATGATGTGTTCGAGCAGGTAGGCGATCAACTGTTTCAATGGAACCTCCACCTGGTATGGGGGGCCGCGAGTGTTCAAGGGCGACACACGTCGACCAGCGTAGCCTGCGCTGCGCATTCGGTACGTGTATACCAACTGCCCCACCCGGGGCAAGCTTTGAATATCTCGAAGTGTTTCAGGGACCACCCTCGGTCTTGGGGATCGTTGACCTCTCCGGACGCTGGGGCCCGCTCGGATGCGCGAGGGCGGCGAGGGCTCGCTTCGCGCCACCCCTTAACACCTGGAGCCCATGAAGGCGGATCGCTGGGTCGAGGCGAGACCCTTGGTGATCGTTGACCTTTAGCGATTTTTCCTGCTAGCGTCGTCGCCCATGCGAAGGTGGATCACCTGGTTATTGCTCACGCTCGTGGCTCTACCGGCTTGCGGGCCGATCCAGTACATCTCCACAGTGACCTTCAAGGCGCGGAGGCTCGTCTCGGAAGCCAAGACGGCCGAGGCCAAGTCCTACGCGCCGTATGAGTATTGGTCAGCCGTGACCTACCTGCGGATGGCTCGCGAGAAGGCGGGCTACGCCGACTTCCAGAACGCCGCGGACTACGGCGATCGGGCCGTGGCGATGGCCAGGAAGGCGCGGGAGCTCTCTGACGAGCGTCGCCGCGCTGGGCCGAGCGCGAAGCCCGCGACCGCGGCGGAAGCGCCAGCCAAACCGGTCCAGACCAAGCTCGCGCCCGACGGCAAAGACGACGAGCAGCCTCCTCCGGCCGTCAAGGTCGTACCGAGTGGCAAGAAGGCCAAGTAGGGGATGCCGGCGATGAAAGTCTACCGAAAGCTGCCCATAGCGCCCCGGCGTCTCACGAAGACGCTCCTGCTCGGGCTGGTCGGCCTCTTCATGGTGAGCTGTTGGGGACAGAAGACGCGTGGACGCACTGACGCGGTGGCCAAGGTGATCAAGGCCGCTCGAGCCAACGGCGCCTACCGCTGCGCACCAAAGGAGCTCGCGCTCGCGGAGGCCTATCTCCAGCGCACCAAAGACGAGCTCGGTTTGGGCAACATCGTCCCAGCCAACGACCACATCGAGCTGGCCGAAAAGAACGCCAAGCTGGCGTTTCGCAAGTCGCCACCAGAGCGCTGCGCGCCGAAGGTCGTGATCGCGCCGAAGCCCAAGCCGAAAGATCGCGACGGCGACGGTTGCCTCGATCCCGTCGACAAATGCCCTGATCAGCCTGAAGACGTCGATGGCTTCGAGGACGGCGACTGCTGCCCCGATCCGGATAACGACAAAGACGGGCTCCGCGATCAGGACGACAAATGTCCGAATCACCCCGAGGACAAGGATGGCTTCGAGGACAAGGACGGCTGCCCGGATCCGGATAACGACGGCGACGGCATCCCGGACACGCTCGACAAATGCCCGAACAAGCCAGAAGACCACGATGGCTTCCAGGACGCCGACGGCTGCCCGGACGACGACAACGACAAGGACAAGATCCCCGATATCAAGGATAAGTGTCCAAACAAGCCCGAGGACTACGACGGCGACAAAGATGACGACGGTTGCCCAGATAAGTACAAGCTGGTGGTCGTCACGAAGAAGAAGATCGAGCTCAAGCAGAAGGTCTTCTTCGCCACCGCCCGCACGAAGATCCTGCCACGCTCCTTTCGCCTCCTCGACGAGGTCGCCAAGGTGCTCAAGGATCTGCCCAAGCTCTATGTGCGGGTCGAGGGCCACACCGACAGCCGAGGAAGCGCGCGCTACAACAAGCGGCTCTCCGACGGACGCGCCAAGTCTGTGCGTCGCTACCTGATCCGCAAGGGCGTGGACGCGAGCCGACTGACGGCCTTTGGCTACGGCGAGGATCGTCCCGTGGCTAGCAACCGCACCCGCGAGGGTCGGGCGATGAACCGCCGCGTCGAGTTCGTGATCACCAAGCAGTGAGCGACGAGGCTTACTTCACCTCTCCGTGAAAGCAGGGTTGATAGGTTGATACTGCGGCATCGTAGCTGGATCTCGGGGGCGAGCATGCTCGCCATCCTCGCGGCGTTGGCGATGAGTCGCGTCGCCTCCGCGCAGCTGGCGACGGAGGCGACCAAGCGAATCAAGCTGCTCAACACGTCCGCTATGGACAACTACGACAGCCTCGAGTTCGATGAGGCGAAGAAGGAGCTGCTCGAGGCGTTGAAGCTGGCGCAGACCGCCAAGCTGAAGGACAAGACGCTCCGCGCGCAGACCCACCTCAACCTCGGCGTGGTCTATGGCGCTGGCTTCAACAACCGCATCGCGGCGATCAAGGAGTTCACCGCGGCGTTGAAGCTCAACCGTAAGCTCACGCTCTCGGCCGCCCGCGCGACGCCGGCGCTCGAGGAGATGTACAAGAGCGCCAAGGACAGCCTCGGGCCCGAGGTGCCTGAGCCGAGCGCTTTTCGCCATAAGGTCGTCGACGAGGCCACCTCTGGGCAGAGCGTGATTATCCGCGTCCAGACCCGGCCGAGCCTCGGAGCCAGCAGCGTCACGCTTTATTATCGCAAGAGCGGCACGGCGCGCTTCGTGGTGATGAAGATGACAGCCTACCCGGGGGGCGTCTATCGCACGACCATCCCGGCCTCCGACGTCGCCGGGCGCTCCATCTATTACTACATCGAGGCCAAGGACGACTCCGGGGGGCGCCTCGCTGGCAGCGGCGAGGCCGCGAGCCCGAACATCATCTCGATCACCCCCGCGGTGAAGTCCCCCGATGGCGGCGGACCAAAGCCGCCCAAGAAGAAGCCAGCCAATGATGACGAGACGAGCTTCTCCTTCGCGATCCTCGCTGGCGCGGGCTTCGGCATCGTCTTCGGCGGCGAGAGCGAGAACAGCCACCCCCGAGCCAACGGCGCCTTGCCGGTGGATATCGCCCCCGGCGCAGCGCTCTCGCCGGCGCATGTTGGCGTCGACCTCGCCTATCACTTCTCTCAGAACTGGCATCTCAGCGCTTTGGTGCGGATCCAGCTCTTGAACGCTGTGCGCGGCAACAACACCTCAGAGAAGATCAGCGTGCTCGGCCTGGTGCGGGCCAAGCGCTTCTTCGGCGACGGCCTGGTGCGCTTCTACCTGCACTTCGGCGCTGGCGGCGGGCAGCTGCGTCACCGCATTCCGTTAGGCGATTACGATACGAACAACACCACCGACAACGACATCGTCGACTCGCGCGTCGCTGGCTTGGTGGCCTTCGGCTTCGGTGGCGGGCTGCACATCGCCTTCCACAAGAACGTGGGCTTCGTCACCGAGATCGGCGGGTTGATCATGGTCCCGAACTTCGCCGCCCACGCCGATCTCAACATCGGCCTGGCTTTCAGCTTCTAGCGGCTCTGTATTGAGCGACGCGCGAAAACGTTCGGGTCCACCGCCGCCGCCCCCTCCAGGGGGCGGTCGTCGTCGTTCTACGGCTTCGGCGCCCCCGGTGCCGCCAGACGCCTTCGTCGCCATCGACGAGGCAGAGCCGGGCTCCGACACCGGACCTCGAAGCTCCACGCGAGCAGCGCCGCGCTCCAGGCCAAAAAAGAGGGGCGGCCCGCCGCCGCCGCCGCCCGGCGTCGCCCGGACGCAGCGACGCGGAGCCGAGGTGATGGCGGGGGGGAGCTCGGCGAGTGGTGAGGTCTCGCGCAGCCGCGAGGTCGAGCTCGCGCCGACGCCTCAGCGTGACGAGGACGACACGCTGGTCCTCTCACCTGGTACCAACCCCAACACCCCCGCGCCTGGCGCGGCGCAACCTGCTGCGTCCCACGCGCCCAGCGAGGCGGCGCCCGACGGGCCACTGTCGCTCTCGGCGGAGGTCGACACGACCTTCACGATGCTCCACGGCTTCCTCTCGCAGGAGCTCGACCAAACACCAGAGGAGGGGGAGGAGCGTCGCCGCGCCGAGCTGCTTTACGAGCTCGGTCACCTGGAAGAGCTCGTGTCTGGCGATCCGGCGCGGGCCAAGGAGCGCTACGAGCTCGCCGCTGGCACCGACACCACGTTCATCCCCGCGCTCCGGGCGCTAGGGCGCTCTTACCGCAAGGAGGGCCGCTGGCGCGAGGTGATCGAGGTCCTTGACGCCGAGCAGAAGGCCACCGCCGGCGAGGACGAGCGCGCGGCCCTGGCGACGCAGATCGGCGCGCTCTGGTGGCAGCGCCTCGACGACGGCGACGCCGCCGTGGAGGCGCTCGAGCAGGCGCTGAGCCTCGATCCCAAGTCGCGCCGTGCCCTTGAGCTGCTGCGTCAGATCTACAGCCGACAGAGCGACTGGGAGCCGCTCTTTGGCGTGCTCGGGCGGCTCTGCAACATCTCCACCGATGACGGCGAGCGCGCACGACTCACCGTCGAGCTCGCCGAGCTGGCCGAGGTGCGCCTCGGGCGCGAGCAGGAGGCCGAGGAGCTCTACGCTCACGCCCTGGAGCTCGACTCGAACAACCAGAAGGCGGCGCTGGCGCTACGGCGCCTCTACCTGCGACATCAGCGCTGGCAGCAGCTCGAGCAGCTGCTGACGCAGGAGGCTGGCCGCGAGCACGAGCCCGACGCGATGTTCTCGGATATGTACCGGGCTGCGCGCATCGCCGAGCTCTACCTGCGCGATGACGGGCGCTCCGCGTCGCTGCTGGAGACCGCGGCGGCGTTGCGCCCCGGCGACCCGCTGCCGCTAGCGACCCTCGCCGAGGTCTACCAGCGCACGGGGCGGTACGACGAGCACTGCGCCGTGCTCGAGCGTCAGCTGCGGCTGGTGCGCGATCCGACGCAGCGCGCGGAGCTGCACCATCGCCTGGGGCGTCTCAACCAGGATTGGCTCTCGCGTCCCGAGCAGGCCGCCGAGGCCTATCGCGAGGCGCTCTCGGAGAAGCCAGACCATGAGGCCTCGCTGCGCGCTCTGGCGCTGCTCTACCGGCGCCTCGAGCGCTGGGACGATCTCTTCGAGCTCGAGCTGCTGCGCGCCGAGCGTTTCCGCGATGAGGCGCGGCGCGCCGACGGTTACCTGCGCGCGGCGATCTTGGCTGAGCGTCGGCTGCGAGACCTGCGCCGCGCCGTCGATCTCTACGACCGCGCCTGGCGGCTGCAGCCTGGCTTGCCCGAGGCCTTCAACGCCCTTGATCGGATCTACCGCGACGCCAAGCAGTGGGAGCCGCTGGCCGAGCTCTATGAGCGCAAGGCGGATCTCACCGACGACACCCCGCTCGCGGTGACGTTGCTGCGAGCGGTGGCCGAGATCTACGAGCGCCGCCTCGACGCACGGGAGCGCGCGATCGAGACCCTGCGCAAGCTGCAGGCCTTGATGGCTGACGACCGCGAGGCGCTGATGCACCTCGCGCGGCTCTACGAGACCTCGGGGCGCGCCGAGGAGCTGCGACGCACCTTGGCGACCTGGGCCGAGGTCACTGAGGACGCGCGGGAGCGGACGGAGTTGCTCCGCCGGGTCGGCGATCTGCTCGATGGTCCGCTGCGCAAGACCGAGGCGGCGATCGAGATCTACCAGCGGATCCTCGACGAGAGCCCCGGCGACCGTCCGACGCGCGAGCGCCTCAAAGGAATCTTCGAGCGCCTCGGACGGTGGGACGACCTCGTCGATACGCTGCAAGGAGAGCTCCCCGAGCTCGTGGAGGCCGAGCGAGCGCCGGTGGAGCTGGCCATCGGGCGGCTCTGCGAGGACAAGCTCGGCGAGATCGCGCGGGCCGAGCAGGCCTACGAGGCCGCCTTGGAGGCCGACGCCGAGTTCACCCCCGCGCAGCTGGCTCTCGAAGATCTGCTCAAGCGTCAGGCGCGCTGGCGGCCGCTGGTGCAGCTCCTGACGCGGCAGGCGGAGATGATGCGCGGCACGACGCGGGCGGCGGCGGCGCTCTGTCGGGCGGCGGAGATCGAGGAGGCCGAGCTCGCTGCGCCGCAGCGGGCCGAGGAGCTCTTTTATCGTGCCCTCGAGCTCGATCCAAGCTGCGGTCCAGCGCGGCAGGGCCTCGAGCGGCTGCATCTCGTCGCCGGCGACCAGGCGGCGCTCGAGTCGCACTACCTGCGCGAAGCGGAGATGGCCACCAACCCGGTGCTGCGGGTGCGGGCCTATTTGCGCCTGGCGACGCTCTTCGACGGCGCCGGCGACGACACGGTCGGTGCCGCGGCAGCCTACGAGTCGGCGCTCAAGGCGATCGAGGACCAACCCGACGCGCTCCACGCGCTGGCCTCATTGACGCGGCGCACGGGCAAATGGGATCGGCTCGCGTCTCTCCTCGGGCGCATCGCCGCGACCTCCGATGATCGCGACGCAGCGGTCTCGGCGCTCAAGGAGTGGGCCTCCATCGTCGAGCTTCATCAATCCGACCGTTGGGATCCGGAGCCGATCTACCAGCGTGTGCTCGACGGCGATTCCCATGACGCTCACGCCCTCGCGGCGCTCGATGACCACGCCTACCGCAAGCGCAACGAGCAGGCCCTGTTCAGCCTCGCGATCCGCCAGATCCGCGAGTCGAAGAGCGCAAGCGTCACGGCGGCGCTCTGCCAGCGCGGCGCCACGGTGTTGCTCGCGGCCGGCAAGCTGCGGGAGGCCGCTGAGATCCTGCGCCAGGGGCTGCGCGGCGCGCCGACCTACCTGCCCTCGATTCGGCTCCTGCGGCGGCTCGACGAAGACCTCGAAGAGTGGCGCGAGGCAGCGCAGCTGCTTCTGCGAGAGGGGGAGCTCGTGCGTCGTCAGGAGGCGCGTCACAGCGCCCTGGCGCGAGCGGGCAACATCCTCCTCGATCGCTTCGACGAGGTCGACGCAGCGCGAGGGGCCTTCGCGCGGGTCTTCGATGAGGACCCGCAAAACGGTGCCTGCTTTGGACGACTGGTGGAGATCCTCGCCGGCCGTGGCGAGTGGCGCGAGCTGGTCTCGCTCTACGACAAGCGGATGGCCGCCGTCGAGGGCGCGGCTCGCGCGCCGCTGCAGCTGCAGCTAGCCAAGATCCACCGGGACAACCTCCACGACGGGCGCGCCGCGATCACCGTGCTCGCCGACCTGCTCAGCGTCGATCCGCAGAACCTCAGAGCGCGAGAGCTGATCGCCGAGCTCTCCATCGAGCAGCAGCGCTGGCGCGAGGCCGAAGAGCACCTTGAGCGGCTAGCCGACGTCGCGGCCAGTGACGCGGAGCGGCGGCGCAGCGCCCTGCTTCAGCGAGCCGAGATCCTCGAGCAGCGGCTCGGCGAGGAGGAGCAGGCCCTCGTCGTGCTGCGCGAGCTGCTGGCCGCCTACCCAGGCGAGCGCGAGGCCTTGGCCCGCTGCATGGCGATCTATCGGCGCTGGGGCGATTGGGACCGCACGGTCGAGACCCTCGAGGAGCTCTCGCGCAGCGGCCCACCAGAGGAGCGCATCGACGGGCTGGTCGATCTAGCCGAGATCTACTCGCGCACCCTCGGCGACGCCGATCAGGCCCGGGCCCAGCTTCGTCGGGCCACCACGATCTGTCTTGAGACCGGCGCTGGCATCGACCGGGTCAGCGAGTATTTCGAGCGTCGTGGCGACTTCGATGGGTTGGTCGAGCTCTGGGGTCAGGTTCTCGATGAGCTGCCGCCAGAGGGATCACCCGGAGCGGTGGCCGTGCGCCTCGCGCGCTCTCGGGTGCTCGCCGGGCGCCTGTTGCGCCCCGCCGAGGCGGAGGCCGACATCCGCAAGGCGCTGTCGGGCTCGCCGCGGTCCCTCGAGGCGCGCCTCGAGCTGGCGGGGCTTCACCTCTGGGGCGACAACCTCGCCGAGGCCTCCGCCGAGTACCTGCGCGTGCTCGATCAGGATCCGTTCAACCAAGACGCCTTCCGCGGGCTCTATCGCGTGCACGATCGGCGCGGCGACCTCGACCGGGCGGCGGGCGCGGCGCAGGCGATCTGCGCCGTCGCGGAGGAGGCGGCCGACAGCTCGGAGCAGAAGATCGCCGCGCAGGCGCGCCTCACGGTCGAGGCTGGCCTGACATCGGCGACGACCACGCCGCTGGGTCGCGAGGGCCATTGGCACCTGCTCGCGCACCCGGACGAGCCCCAGGCGGCGCGCGAGCTGCTGGTCGCCGTGGCTGACTACCTGCCACAGATCGTGCCCGAGCAGCTCGACGACGCCCACGGCGGCGACATCATCCCCCTCGATCCAGAGGACGCGCTGACCTCGCGCTGCATGCTCCTCGCTGGCATCCTCGGCGTAGACAAGGTCGAGGTCTGTCTCGGCCAACAGCGGGGGCCGGGCGCCACGGCGCTCCCCGGCGCGACGCCGCGCCTCGTCGTCGCCGAGCGTCTGGCGTCGCGGGCGTCGGAGCCCGAGTTCCGCTTCGTGGTCACGCGCGCGCTCGTCCACGTGCTGACGCGCTCGCTCTATGTCGCGGCGCTTCCTGGGCGGAAGGTCGAGCTGATCCTCGCCGCCGTCGTGGAGCTCTTCGACCGCGGCTTCGGCGCCTATCTCGGCCATGGCCCCGAGCTCGACGACCTGGTGCGGCGGATCAACCGGGCGGTGCCTCGCCGGGTGCGCCGCAGCTTCGAGGAGCTGGCCCGGGCTCACGGCTCCGCGGGGCCGCTGTCGATCGCCAAGTGGCATCGCGCCAGCGAGCGCAGCGCCGAGCGCGTAGGGCTTCTGCTCTGTGGCGACGTCAAGACCGCGCTGCGCGTGCTCCGTGGCGAAAAGGCGAGCAATAAGCAGCAGGCGGAGCTTCTGCGCTTCGTCGTCGGCCCGCACCTCTACGAGGCCCGGCGTCGCCTCGGCCTCTCAGTCTGAGCAGGCTGAACCGTCTGAGCCACTTCGCTCGCTCTCAGCCGCCCAGCGGTGTGGCTGTGATCGGCAACGATCGCTTCGTGGTCGAGGGCGTCGTGCGCCGGCTCAGCCTGCCCAGCGCAGGGACGGCGCTGCCCGACGTGCCAATGCGCGTCACCTTGATCCGAGCGGACGGCAAAGAGCGCGAGCTGGTCGACGACAAGACCGATCTGCGTGGCGAGCTGCAGGTCAGCCTCCTGCCCACGGCAGGCGACGTGGGTCGCGCCAGCCTGCGGGTTCGCGTGGGAGCCTCAGGGGACACCGACCTGATCGAGCGGGCGTTCTCCGTCCAGATCGACGCGGATCGCAGCCAGCTCTTGCTCACTCAAGAGACTGCTATGGGTTGATCGTCAGGGTGAGCTTGAGCGACGAAGAGCAAGGGCAAGCGTCATGACGGGCTGCTCGATCAACCGGCTGCTCAGTCAACAGCCTGCTCGGTCAACAGCCTGCTCGGTCAACGGGTTATCATCGCGCTTGCGGATCACCGGCCCTTGGGCTTGAGCACCTTCATCACGTACATCCCGCTGCCGCCGCGGAAGCGTATGATGTGCACCAGCTTCAGCTCCCCATTGAGTCGCTTGACGATATGCTCTTTGTCGTGTTCCCACCAGAAGGCGCGATAGGCTGGGCGGAACCTCTTGTGGAGCGGCGAGCGCCAGAAGAAGTCGACCAGGTACTCGATCGGCCCGTAGAGGATATAGCGCTCTACGGTGTCGGTCTTGAGGTAGCGCTCTAGATACTCGCGGCTGTTGATCACGCCGTCGAGGTTGACCACCTTTCGGTTCGAGAAGTATCCCAGGTTGCCCGCCCACCAGGCGCCGAAGACGGTCCCCTTCGGAAACACTCGGCGAATGTAGCGCGCGGCGTCGTAGCGACTCTTACGGAAGCTCGCTGCCGCGGGGCGACGGATCTCGCGCTGGTGTCTTTCGGCGGCCTCGTAGCCCTTCTTTGCGGTGTAGGCGATAGGGGGCAAGACCATGACCAGGGCCAGCGCGCTCCAGCCGCGCTGGAGAAACGCGAAGCGCCCGAGTCTGGCGTCGAGGAGGCGGCCGAGATCGGCGCAGAGCGCCGGGATGACCAGCGCCAGGAGCACGGTGTAGAGCAGGGCCAGCGGGAAGAAGTAATGGTAGTTCCAATGGGAGCAGGAGCGGTAGCCGAAGTACATATACGCGGCGTGGGCGCTGACGCCGAGGGTCACGGCGACGAAGAGCCCGGGGCCTGGCGTGGGCTGGCTGTGGCGTGGGCGCCAGAGCAGGCGAAGGGCCAGCAGCGCGAGCAGCGCCGCTGGGAAGGTCAGCGCGGGCACGATGGCGGCATGCGCCTGGCCATTGTGCAGCTCGTGGGGAAAGGAGAGCAGGTCCATCGTGCGCGCCAGGCCGCGCCATTGCTCGGTCTGCATGAAGAGCTGCTTGGTCGGCTGGTAGGTCGCGACGACCCAGCGCTTAACCAGCCCGCTGACGGGGACCGGGCTGCCATGGGCGATCAGGTTCCAGGCCGCGTAGGGGAGGGTCAAGGCTGCTCCGGCGAGGCCGACCCAGAGGGTGCGGCGCAGCCGCAGGCGCAGAGAGCCGGAGGAGAGAGGGATCAGCAGCGCGAGGGGTGCCAGGGCGATGGCGACGTCGACGCGCGACAGCACGGTCAGACCCAGCAGCGCACCAAAGAGCAGGCAGGTGCGTCGCTGGCCGGCGAGCAGGGCGTGGCTGCGGTGGGTCCAGGCGTAGAGCAGTAGCCCGAGGCAGACAAAGAGCGCGGGCGTCTCGAGGCCCCCTTGTAAGAGCTCGAGGAAGTAGGGGTTCAGACAGAAGAGGGCGGCCGTGAGCAGCGCCGGGACCAGCCCAGCGCGGCGCAAGAGCGACAGGTAGAAGAGGATGATCGCGATCGCCCCAAGCACAGTGGCGAGCACCAAGGTGGCGGCGAGGCCGGCTGCGGGGTCGTCGGTAACCCAGAAGATCGGCACCAACATCGCCGCCCAGAGCGGCTGATAGCCGTTCGTTGGGTTGACGCGATCGAAGGTCGATCCGTGGCCGCGGGCGATGTTGCGCGAGACCTGTAGATAGTAGAAGCCGTCGTCGATCACGACGTTCCAGGCCGCGATCTTGGCAGCTGGGACGCTGGCGACCTTCAGCCCCTGCATCACGAAGAAGCCCACCAGCGCACAGAGCAGCGCAGCCGCGATGACGCGGCCGCCGCGGCGCGTACGATCAGCAAGCAGGCGGCTCCGGGGGACAGACATCGTCCACAGTTATCCTGGTTGAAGGGCCCGCCGTCAAACGGTGGTGAGGTTCGCGGTGGCCCAGCCGCCTATCAATTGACAAGATTGGCGGGGGTCTGCTAACTAGCCCCTAGAATTGTTGAGGTTTTCTTGAAAAGCACGGGCAAGCGGCCGAAGAGCGACAAGCCCGAGGCCCCGGAGCCGCCGCGCGAAGAGCCGGCAGCCCCGGAGGCGCTCCCTCTCGACCCGAGGCCGCTCTGGCTGCAGGGTGTGATGATCGTCGCGCCGGCCGCCCTCGGTGTGCCGCTGGCGCTCTCGACGCGTTACGTACCGCAGCTGCTCGGCATGGCGCTGGTGTTGATCGCGCTCTATGGGCTGCTACCCCTGCTCTGCCGGGGAATCGGCGATCTCGAGCAGCCGTGGGTCTTTCGCGGGCGTGAGGTGCGCTGGTTGCCCGGTGCGCTCCCGGCGATCGGTCTGGTCATCGTGACCTGTGCGCTGCTCTGGCCGACGTTCTTGGGCCAGATGGTCCAGTCGCAAGACCACACGATCCATCTCTCCCGGGCCTGGCATTTCGTCACGCAGATGCTCGGCAAGGGGCAGCTCTCCGGGTGGAGCGATTGGTGGTTCGCTGGCTACCCCGCCGGCGAAGACTACCCTCCGGCGGGCGACTGGCTGATCGGCGGGATCTATCTCGGGACCTTCGGCTTGCTCGGCTGGGAGGCGACCTACGCCGTCGCCGTGCTGGCGATGTACGCCATCGCCGCGCTGGGGGTCTACGCCTTCGGGCGCGTGTACCTCGGTCGCTTCGCGGGCTTTCTGGGCGGGCTCTTCTTCTTGCTCGATCGTGGACAATACCGAGAGGGGGGGTGGAACTACACGATCTGGTGGGGCGTCTGGCCTCAGGTGCTCTCCACCGGTTTTACGTTCCTCTCCTTTGCCTTGCTCGATCGGGTGATCAAGCGGGCTCGGCCGCGGGACTTCGCGCTCGCTGGACTGGCCACCGGCGCGGCTCTGGTGGCCCACCCCGTGGCGGTGATCTACTTCGGCCTTGGCGCGCCGATCTTCTTGGTCGCGCGGGCGCTCTCCGACGACGACGGGCGCCCGGCGGGGCAGATCGTGGCGCGCTGTCTCGCGGCGCTGGCCATCGGGGGCGCCTTGGCGGCCTTTTGGGTGCTGCCCTTCGTCGCCAAGGGCAGCTGGATGGCCAAGTACGGCGAGCTCTGGAAGTCCTTGCCAGAGATGGGCAGTGGCCTCTGGGAGGGCAAGCTCTTCGATAACGCCATGCCGCCGGTGATCATCCTCGGCGCCTTCGGCGCGGCGGTGGCGCTCTGGCGTCGCTCCTTCGGCGCGACCTTCCTCGCGGCCTATGGCGCCGTGACCCTTTTTCTGGCCTCGTCAACCGCCTTCCAGGGCCTCGACCTGCTGACCATCTCGCCCTCCTTTGGCCAGATTCAGTTTCAGCGGCTCTCGATCCTGGCCAAGCCCTGCGTCTGGTTGCTCGCGGGCTACGCTATCTCTATGCTCTTTCAGCGGGTCTCGGCGTCACCGACGACAACGCGCCGAGCGAGCGGCTTCACCTGGCCCCGGTATGTGCTGGTGGCGCTCGTGCTGCTGGTCGTCGCGCCGTTCGTCCGACCCGTGCTCGAGCACTACGGTCGCACCTACGGCCGCGAGCTGGGCCGACCCAAGACGCGAAAGCAGGTCGCTCACTGGAAGAGCTATCAGCGGTTTCTCTCCTGGTCGAAGGGTATCCGCGAAAAGGAGCTGAAGCAGGGCTTCTATCGTATCGCCTATGTGCGTCCCTATAACGACCACTTCTTCGGCGCCGCGCTAGCCTACAACCAGACGCCGATGTACAAAGTCGGCTACACGCCAGCGATCAACTTCAAGCATAAGCCCGACACCGCCGACCCGCGGCTCTACAAGCTGCTCAACGTCAAATACGTCGTCTCCATCGGCGGTCAGGGCGGCGATCTCGAGCTCGTCAAGCGCTTCGGGGCGATCTATGTCTATCGCTTCAAGGGTTATACGACCCAGCGCTACACCTTGAAGGGTCCGGGCTCAGTGAAGGTCGAGCGCTTCGAGCCTGGCGGTGGCGGGATCCGGCTGAAGGTCAGCGGCGCCACCGACAAGAGCCGGCTGATCCTCCACGTCGCCAACTACCCCAACTGGGGCGCGAAGGTCGAGGGCGGAGACGCGTTGCCGATCAGCACCGGCGCTCTCGGTGGGCATAAGATCTTCATCTCCGTGCCGGCGAAAAACGGTACGTTGGTCTTCAGCTATGGCATGCCGGCGGCGAACCTCCTCGGCGCGCTGCTCTCCTGGCTGGCGATCGGGCTGCTCCTCCTCTTCGCGATTCGTAAGCGCAAGCCTCAGCTGCTCGCGGCGCAGCTCGCGCGCCTGGCCCCGCTGGGCAAGAAGGCCGAGCGCTGGGGTGTCGCCCTCGGCGTCTTCGCGCTCCTCGTCCCCGTCGCGGGGATGGCGCTGAAGGGTAAAAAGAAGACGACGGCGGTGCAGGGGAGGGCGTTGATCGACGCCCTCGACCGCGCCAGGGTCGAGCTCGATCGCGGCGGCGCCAAGACCTCGTGCAAACGGAGGGGGGCGCGACATCAATGCAGCAAGTCGAGCTGGAACCACGTCGGTCCGAGCTCGCAGCGTGTGGGCGATGCGCTGCGCCGCTGCATCTGGGCTCATCCGGTCGATCGCGGCCTCGTCCGCGTGACCTTCCCAGGGCAGACCCTCGGTAGCGCGATCATGGGGCACCATGGTTTGACTGATAGCGCGGTCCGATCCTTCACCGGCGGCGCGGCGGTGACGCTGAAGCTCCTCATCGACGGCAAGGTCGTGCTGACGCGGAAGCGGCCCAACACTCGAGCCTGGGCTAGCTGGCGCTACGACACGCGGAGGATGCGTGGCAAGAAGGCCGATATTGGCTTCGAGATCTCCACGACCCACGCTGGCGGCCGCCACTATTGCTTCGACGCGGTGGTGGCGAAGTGAGCGCCACCGGCCTCTGGTCGCGCCACGGCAAGCTGATCGTCTGGGTCGCGCTCGGCTTCGCCATCGCCGGCCTGACGGTCCACGCCCTCTCCTACTACTTCGTCAGCGACGACGCCTACATCACCTTTCGCTATAGCTGGAACCTGGCCTTTCATGGCGAGGCGGCCTTCAACCTCGGCGAGCGCGTGGAGGGCTACACCAACTTCCTCTGGATGCTGCTGCTCGCCCTCTTTTTGAAGCTGGGCATTAGACCCGAGGTGACCTCCCATATCCTGGGTATCCTCTGCGGCGGCGCCGGGGTCGTGCTCCTCTATGGGCTCACGCGGCTCTACCGCGGCGGCCAGCGCACGCCCTGGGACCTCCTCGGCGCGCTGCTCTTGCCTACCATCGGCGGCTACGCTGTGTGGTGCTCCGGGGGGCTCGAGACCCAGCTCTTCTGCGCGCTCTGCCTCGCTGCCATCACCACCTACGTCGCCGAGAGCAGCGGCCGGCTCCGGTTTCGCTACTCTGGGGGCATCTTCGCCTTGGCGGCGATGACTCGCCCCGAGGGGCTCCTGCTCTTCGGCTTGACCGGCTTGCACCGCCTCGCGCGCGACCTGCTCCGCGAGCGGCGGATCTGGCCCACGGCCGATGAGGTGCTCTGGTTTCTCGGCTTTGCGATCCCCTTTGGGCTCTTCTTCTGGTGGCGCTACAGCTATTACGGCTATCCCTTCCCCAACACCTACTACGTCAAGGCCGGCGGCGACCACGCGCTGCTGATCAAGAAGTGGGGTTTGCCTTACCTCTGGGACTTCATCCACCTCAACCGGCTCTACGCGATCCTCCCCGCCGCGCTGGCGCTCTTCGCGGCGCGGACGACCTGGACCCGAGCGCACGGCAAAGCGCGGCTTCTGGCCGAGCTCACCGCGAGGGGGCGAGAGCGTTCTGAGGGCGCGGGCGTTGGAGTCGACGGTTGGCTCTCCGAGGAGCGTATCGACGGCGTCGTCGACAAGGCTGGCCGTGAGGGCACGCCCACCGGCCCGATGGCGCGCGTTGGCGAGACTGGCCCCCTGCCGGGGGTCGACGCAGAGGACGAGGCAGACGCCGCCGAGGCGAAAAAAGCGGCCGACGCGGCCGAGGAGGAGAAGCTCCTCGCCACCTCCAACGCCGACGAGCCAGCCGTCGATCTGTCTCACGCGGGTGTGCGCCCGGCCTTCGTGCTGAGCTACCTGGCGCTGATCGCGCTGCCTTTCACGGCCTATGTCGTCTACGTCGGCGGTGACTTCATGGCCAACGGTCGCTTCCTCCTGCCAACGCTACCGCTCTACGTTTTTTTCGCCCAAGAGGGGCTGCGCGAGCTGCTTGAGCGCCCGTGGGGGGATCGTCCGGCCGACAGCTGGCGCCTCTCGCGAGTTGCGCCGATCTTGATCCTGCTGCTGGTCGGCTCGTCAATCAACGCGCGCTACCTGCACCAGCTCAACAGTAAGATGAGCTATACGCGTTGGGGGCTCGACACCGTAGCCTACCTGCGGAAGTTCGCCTCTGATCGAATCATGGTCGGTCGCTGGCTGCGGCGTCACCTGCCGAAGAGCGCCTACCTCGCTGTCGGCGGGGCGGGGGCTATCGTCTACGCTTCGCGGCTGAAGGCGCTTGACACCTTCGGGCTGAACAACAAATGGATCGCTCATAACGTACCCCAGAGCAGCCATCGACCGGGGCATGGCAAGTCTGCCCCGCAGCATTACATCCTCTCGCAGAAGCCGGACCTGATGTGTCATCGGGCGCGGCATCAGGACTGGGCCTATCGGCCCAACGCCAGCGAGGCGGCGCATTGGCGGCGCCAGGGCTATCAATGGGTCTGCGTCCCTCCGCGCGGCTTGCGGCCGAGCCACTACTGCTGCCTCAAGCGGATCGATCGCGATCTCCGTGTCTGGCCGGCTGGCGAGCGGTGAGGGCTGCTAGCGACAGCGCTGGGAAGGCGTCCAGCACGAGGGCGCAGGGCGGCCCTCACGTGAACCAGCGCTGGCGGCGCTTGTTGCCGTGGATCGGCGCTGTCGTCGCGGCGCTAGTTGCGCTGGCGCATATCGGCTTGCTGGCGCGGATCTTCGCCGGCCGCGTCGCCTACCCCTACGATCTGGAGTGGATGGAAGGGGGGATGCTCGGCCACGCGCTCCGCGTGCTCGAGGGGCAGCCGATCTACGCCGAGCCCTCGGTGCATTTCATCTCCTATCTCTATACGCCGCTTTATCCGTTCACCATCGGCACCCTCGGTCGCGTCTTCGGCGTCTCCTATCTTCTCGGACGCCTGGTCTCCATTGCGGGCTTCGTGACCGCCTGCGTGGTCGCCGCTCAGGTGGTGCGCCGCGAGGCCGAGCTCCGCCGGGACGCGCTGCCCTGGGCCTTCGTCGCCGTAGGGCTGATCGCCTCGAGCTTCCCCCACACCGGCGCCTGGTATGACCTCGTCCGCAACGACTCGCTTTACCTTGGGCTGGTGTCCAGCGCGCTCTACCTGCTCCGCTATCATCACGATCGCTGGTGGAAGGTCGGCCTCGCCGGCCTGCTGCTCGGCCTTGGCTTCCTGACCAAGCAGACCACCAGCGTCTTCATCCTCTTCTCGGGCGCGGCGATGCTGCTCTTGGCCTGGCGCAGGCTGCTGCTCCTCGTTCCTGTGGTTGGCGCCGTCGCCGGGGGGACGGTGCTCCTGCTCGACAAGGTGACCAAGGGCTGGCTTTGGCGGTATATCTTCGAGTTGCACCAAGGTCACGACCTCTACTGGGAGCGAGTCTGGCCGCAGACCGAGATCAAGCTGCTTTCGCTCTCCCCGGCGGTTGGCGCGATCTGCGGGCTCTGGTTCGTCGTGACGCTGGTGCGCTGGGTCGTCTCGCGCCGGCTCCCGGTAGGCGGTGATCGGCGGCGGCTCTACTGGTTCGTGCTGGTGATTGTCGGCGTCGCGGTCTCGGCGATCGGCTTCGCCACCCAGTGGGCCGTCGAGAACGCCTACATCCCCGGCTTCTACTTCGCGTCCATCTTCGCTGGTGTCGCCGGCTACGACCTCAGCCGTCGGGCTACGCTCTGGCGTGGGCCGATCGTCGGTGGCGTCGTGGCGCTCGTGCTCGGCGGGGCGCTGGCGGCGCAGCTCGCGACGCAGCTCTACTCGCCGAGACCACACCTGCCGCGGGCCGGCTGGCGCGCGGCGGGGGATAAGCTTGTCGGCAGGCTGCGCCGCGCCGATGGGCCGGTGCTGATGCCCTACCACCCGTTTTATCCCTATAAGGCGGGCAAGCGACCCAGCTATCACCAGATGGGGATCAACGACGTCACGCGGGCAGGGCTTCCCTTCCCGAAGGGGATCCGTTCGCGGATCAACCGGCGTTTCTATGCGGCGCTGGTCTTCGACACCTCGCCGGAGCGCCGCCCCGACTACGGCTTCGTGTTGCGGGCCTATAAATTCGATCGCTATCTGCGCAACGACGAGTCCCCCGGTGTGGTCACCGGGTATCGCGTCAGCCCACGCTACCTGCTAGTGCCGAAGAAGAGCGAGCGCGTCGCGGCAGGGGAACGCCTGGTCTTCGGCTTCGAGGCGGGCAGCTACGAGGGCTGGAGCGCGATGGGCCGCGCCTTCGGCCCTCGTCCGGTTGGTGGGCCGATTGCTAACCAAGGGATGGCGGGCCCCTACGAGGGGCGCTATCTGGTCAGCTCCTATGCTTGGGGCGGCGATCGGCAGACCGGCTCGTTGACCAGCCCGTCTTTCACCATCGACAAGCCAATCCTGCGCTACCGCGTCGGTGGGGGGCGAGATCCGGCGCGGCTGCAGGTCCGCGTCGTCGTCGAGGGGGCCGGCGAGATCCACCGCGGCACGGGGACGCGCTCGCATATCATGGAGCGACGCAGCGTCGACGTACGCGCCCATCGGGGCAAGACAGCTCGCGTCGAGCTCGTCGATCGGGCCACCGGCGGCTGGGGTCATCTGCTCTTCGACGACGTCGTGCTCGCTGATCGCTGACGTCGGTCGCTACGGCAACCTCACTCGATCGGCGCCTTCTCGTCGTCGACGGCCTGTGGCTTGGGCCCCGGCGAGTCGGGGATCACCGGGCGGATCGTAGGCATGGTCGCTACGCTGCCGCTTCGGCCTGCGCGCTTACCCTTTCGTGAAGCGCCCTTCGTGGTGCGCCCTCTGCTGCGCTCTAGCCTCAGCGTGACGACGCGCGTCGTCGCCAGATCGACCACGAGCTGCCGGGTACGATAGCCCTCGGCCTCGGCTCGGAGCACGACCTTGCCGCGCGCTCGGGGCAGCTGGAGGGAGGTGCTCTCCTGCCACTCACCGTCGGCGAAGAGCTTGGCGCCCTTGGGGTGGAGCATCACCAGCAGCAGCACGTCGTCGCGCGGGGAAAAGAGGCCCCCCTCACCCCATTGGCTCTCGATCAGGTAGCCGACGCCGGCGATGATGCTGGCCAGCACGGAGATCAAGACGGCGACCCGCCCCGGCTGCCGTCGTCGCGGGGCCTTGGGGATGTCGAGGTGCTCGCGGAGGCCGAGCCCGCGGTCGCCGCTCGCTCCGCTCGGGGTGGCTTCCCCACCGTTTGGAGAGAGCGGCGCCGGGCCGCTCTCGGCGAGGCTGCGCTCGCTGAGCTCGTAGTCGCTGTTGCGGGGCGCGTTGGCGCGCTCCAACGTCGGTCGCGATCGTGGCGCTGGCCTCGCCGGTGGGGCTGGTGGCAGCTCGAGCACGAACTCCTGACGCTGCTGCCACGTCGTCGTCGGCGCTTCGTCGACGCCTTGGTTCGGCGGTTCGCGATCGTCGTCTGCGCTCATCAGGGTACCAGGCTACCACAGCCTCCTGGCTCGGCTCGACAGCAGCCGATCGATCTCGCGGATCGCGGCCTGGTGGTCGCCGAGGCCTGAGGTCTCTCGCTCGATCGCGGCCAGCGCGGGGTCGCCCTCGTCGAGATCGTCTCTGGGTCCGCCGGTGGCCAAGAGCTCCTCGACCGCGGCCGCCGCTGCGAGGTCGGCGCGCGCGACCTCACGGCGAGCTGACCTCCCGTCGCTGCGCTGGTCTGCGAAATCACAGCGGTTGTTGCTCGTCGGTTGCTTGCTACCAGCAGGCGCCCTCCTCGCTCCTACGCCGTGATTTCGCATCCTTCGCGCAGCTCGGTCCGGTAAGCTGATCAGCGCTCTAGGTGTCTAGCGTCGGCTGGCGACGATCAGCAGGTTGCGTGGCGTGATCCGCGGCGGGCAGAAGGTCCCGAGGTGCACCTCGTAGCCACGCTCCTCGAGCAGTCGCCCGGTGTCGGCGGCGAGCCAGAGCTCGATGCTGCGACGAAAGAGCCCACGTACCAGCCCCAGCGCTCGCACCCGATGTAGCCGGCGCCAGCCCCGGGCCTCGGCGGCCGCGGTGTCAGCGCAGTGTAGCGGGAGGCTGAGCTCTTGACCGAGGCGCGCCACGAAGCCTTCGAAGTCGAGGCGGAGCCAGGCCGTGGGCAGCGGCGGCAACGAGAGGTAGCGATCCTCGCCCGTCGCCTCGCGAAGCAGCGGATCGAGGGCGAGACGAAAGGCGCGCTCTCGGTCGCGTAGGGCGATCACCCGCGGGCGGGCGACCTGCTGGCTCGCCGTGGCCAACCGGAGCGCGTGCTCGTCGAGGCGCGGGGCGAGCCCTGCCTCCACAGCGTCGCGCCCACGACGCGAGAGGGGCTGGTAATGCCAGCGCGCTGGAGGGCGGGGCACGGCGAGGACCCAGCGGCGCTCGGCGCTCTGCCCCGCTGGCTCGGTCTGCCGGCGCCGATGCTCACGGTGGTAACAGCAGGGCGCGAAGGCCAGCGCGGAAGCGCCACGCTCGACCCCGCGCTCGACCAGCTCGCGATGCAGCTCGCCGCAGGCGTGCAAGGCGACGGCGAGGCGACCCTCCAGGGTCTGATGCGCCCGCGGGTCGTGGGCGTCGGCGGTGAGCCAGCGGCCGTTGGTGCGAGCGCGACGATCGAGGCGGCGACCAGCGACGCAGCGCTCGCCGACCTGCTCTACATACGTCACCTGCGCGCCGCGGGCGGCGAGGGCGCGGCCCAGGTAGCCCTTGCCGGCGCACCAATCGACGACCTCGCCTCGGGTCTCGGCGAGGACCCCGGTCCGCTCGAGGGCCTTGATGAAGCGCATGACCTGCTGCTGCTTGCGGGCGGGGACCTCCCAGCGCAGGCGCGGCGGCAGCGCTGGCGGCGCGGCGCTGTTGACGAAGACAGCCACGCGCTCCACCACGCGGGCCAGCTCGAGCCAGCGGTCCAGCGGCGCCGGGGCGTCCTCACGGAGGCGATGCGGCTCGCGCTCGTAGCGCCGCACCCGCTCGCTGGAGAGCGCCAGCAGCCAGCGCGCGAGCTCGGGGTGCGCGCGCTCGAGATGCACCTCGTCGCCGACGAAGGCACGCTCAGCCCACAACCCGCGATGCTCGCCGAGAAAGCTCCCGGTGTCTCGTAGGAGCTGGGTGAGAGCGAGGTGATGAGGGCGGGTCATCCGCGGCTCAGGAGCTTCCCTACACATTCGGGACCGATCCGGGTGCTGAGCTGGCGCGCCGCTTTCGTAGCCGAAGAAACGAGCCATACGGGCGGTACGGCGTTCTGAGGCCTCGAAAGCGGCCGGCAGCGCTGTGCCCGGTGATGGGAGGGATGTGTAGGGAAGCTCTTAGGTCTCTGCAGCGGCTCAGCGACGCCCGGTTGACCACGAGATCGGCCCCTGGGGCGAGGGAGAGCCAGCGCAGGCTGCGCGGATCGATACGTGACCATAGCCCACGCCAGTGCAAAAGGCGGAGCGTTCGATGGGCGGCGAAGGAGCCGATCTGCAGGTGCTTGCCGTCATGACGCAGATAGACCTGGATCGGATCGCTGCAGCGCCATCGCTCGCTCTTCCAAGAACGTCGTATGGGGGCCTGGTAGATCCTGTAGGAATGGCGTCGTGAGGAGTAGTCGCTTGGCCATCGCGGCGTGCGAATGAAGGGATCGTAGCGTTTCTCTCGTATCATGGTGCGAGGGATCCAGGCGTCGATCGCGTGGTGCTCAAAAATGGCGAAGACGTGGGCGAAGCCCTGACGATACGCCAAGAGGAGCACGCCCTTGCGCTTGTCGTAGGGTAAGAGCAGCGTGCCTTGTGGCGGCATGGAGGGGCCACCGGAGAGCGGGATCTTCAGACCGCCAAGGAGGCGGTAGCCCTTCTTCGCCTTGGAGAGCTCGGGGAGCCCCTTCACCCTATAGTCGTTCGGCGCTGGCCCGACATCGGCGCAGCGCACCTGCATCCGCGCGGGGCTCTTCATGGTCAGGTGAGCCAAGGGGCTGGCGGGTGTGACCCGCAACGTTCCGATCTGGTCCGAGCCGAGCCAGCGCAGCCGCAGGCCAGCGCGGGCGACCAGCACCGCGCCGAAGTGCATGGGCTTGCGCGGATAGAGGCGCACGAGTGGTCGTCCTGCAGACCACGCGCGGAGGCTCAGCCCGTCGCGATGGACCAACGCCACCGATAGGCCAAGCTGGGGGCGGCCGACCGGGATCGCGAGCGTGGCGCTGAGGCCGTAGGCGGTGTTGATCACCGCGAAGACCTGCCCCCGGGGACGCGGCAAGAGGCGCTGCCCCTTGCCCTGCCATGGCGCCGAGCTGTAGCGGCAAGCGAAGCGCGGCCCCGTCGGCTCGACCGGGACCGTCTTCACCCGCGGCGTCGTCGGCACCTGGGCTCGTTTGGTGCGGGGTGTCGAAGCGCAGGAAGACAGGAGCTGCAGCGACGCTACAAACCAGAGAAGACGCGGCATCATGCTTGCTGTGACAGCCAAAGCTCGCCCGGGTTCCAGGCGGCGCGCGATTCGCCGCGGGTTGCTGCCAGCGCCGATCCGGCCGCTGCAGGAGCGCTACTGACAGGTGTTGGCGGGGGGAGACGACGTTGGGGTCTTGGCCGTGGATCTCGATCTCGCTGACGGCGAACTTCTCGTACTGCATCCAGTCGCTGGTGGCGTTCTCAGACAGCAGGATCGCGGCCCAGCGGGCGGACTCCGGGTTGAAGGTGATCGCTTGATCCTCGGGGCCTGCGTTTGAGGCCTGGTAGGCGACGATCCAATCCTGATGACGCGGGTCGGGATCGACCGGCGAGTGCTTCGAGGAGAGCAGCACCACGAAGCAGGTCGCGTAGAATATGTCGCTGGCCGCCAGCGGACCCCAGCGGAGCTTCGCCTTGGAGACCGTGTAGATCTTGCCGAGATCGACGCGGATCCAGACGTGGCGGTTGTTGCAGTTCTTGCCGAGCTCGGGGTCGAACATCTCAAGCTGAGCCCAGCTCTTGGGGGGCGCCGTCGTTGAGCAGCGAGACGCTGCCAATCTGTGCCTCGGTGCTGGCGGTGATCGGTTGACCTCGCGCCACGTTGTAGACCCCGGTGGGACCTGTGTAGGTCTGCTTCGGCGCGCTCTTATGCCTGAGGTTGGTCTTGACCGGGATGCCAGCGCAGCCGTTGATATCGTAGGGGGGTGAGGGTGATCTGGTTCGGCGCGTCCGGCATCAGGTCGACCTCGATGCAGAAGCTGCCATCGTCGCCGACATCCACGGGGCTGGAGAGCCCCATCGCTCCCTTGGCGACCAGCATGTGAGCGCCAGGGGCGTGACCACGCAGCGGCTGCCGGAGCTGCGTGGTCACCAGCGGCTGGTTGTCGATCACTGGCGCCATCAGGTTTGGGGTGTCGGGGCAGCGGGACGGCGCGTCGGGGCGATGTCTTCGAATACCGGAGGGGGGAAGCGACGACGCGGCTGGGATCAGAGCGGAAGATCCTTCCGCTCCCCGTTGACCATGGCATAGGCGGGGGCGGGCCAGATCCAATCCTTGTCCGGTCCGTGGACCTGGATCCCCGTGAAGATCGCGTAGTCTGCCTTGTCGGCGTCGATGGTGTTGCCCACCAGGCACTCGAGGTCTTCACGTACGACCTCATGCGAGAGCTTGGTTAGCCGGACCAGGTCTGGCAGCTCTCCCCAGCCCATCTTCGGCAGCAGCCGCGCCTTGATCAGGCTCTGCTCTGGGTCGTAGTGCTTGAGCTCGGTGTCGAGGTGCCCGCTCTCGATCTCGGCCAAGAACGCCGCGAGGGCGCCACAGGCGGTCGAGAGGCCGGGGCGCTTGAAGCGTTTCATCTTGCCGGTCTGGCCGTCCTCGGAGATGCCGATATGCGGCCCGGCGATGTATAGATAGCGCTCGCGGCCACCCTCGATGGGTGCATGGGTGTGGGCCGCCGCGAAGCCCGTCTGGCCCGCGAAGAGCATCCCGGCGAGGGCCGACATTTCGAACGTCTCACCCCAGGTGCGGAGGATCTTCCGCACCAGCGGTCGGCAGACCTCGTCCCGGCAGAAGCTGACCATAGGCAGGGTGTTTTCTTGCGTGAAGCCGAGAGGCTGAAGGACTTCGAGGGTTCGGTCGACGAAGGTCTCGCCTTCGACCGCGCCATCGAAGTGCTCGGTCAGGGCTGTTTCGAAGCTCATGGGCGGTTCTCCCTATGTACGAGGTGACTCGCGCGGCGCTGCCAGGTCAGGCCACGGGAGGCGAAGTTTCCGTTGGGATCGTAGATATCCTGGTCGTCGAGCTGCTCAACTGCAAACCCGGCGTGGTCGAAATGTCGCATGATCTCGTCGTGATCGACAGAGAAGGGTGGTCCGGACAGCGCGCGTTGGTCGTAGGTCGTGGTGAGCAAGAGGAGCCGCCCGCCCGGCGCCAAGGCCTCGCGTAGCATGGCGGCATAGGGGCCGCGTCGCTCCGGGGCGAGGGCGATCAGCGCCGCTCGGTCGTAGATCGCGTCGAAGCCACCCCCTGCGGCGAGCCGCGGGATCACTTCGAAGGCGTCTCCAGCGTGTAGCTCCACCTTGCCATCGCGATACACCGGCCAGCCTCCCTCGTGGAGCTGCCGGCTGGCGCTCAGCCCCTGCTCTTCGAAGAAGGCCTGCAGCGCCGACTCGACGAACTCCACACCGACCACCGGCGTCGCCGCGCGCTCGGCGAGCCAGCAGAGGTCGATCGTCTTGCCGCAGAGCGGCACCAGCACCCGCGGTCGCCCGTCGCCGAGCAGCGCCGCCCCATGCTCCACGAGGTGCTCGTTGACCGCGCTCCGATGAAACCCGATGCGCCCTTGTTGCCAGCGCTCCTGCCAAGCTCTGAGAGCCCCCCCACACCTTCCTTCCGTCGCCGGGGACAGCGCTGCCGGCCGCTTTCGATGCCTCAGAACGTTCGCCATACCACCCGTATGGCTCATGTCTTCGCCGACGGAATCGCCTCGGCAGCTCAGCACCCGGCTCGGTCCCGGGTTTGTCGGGGTGTTCCTGAGAGTCATGCGGGGAGTATTCTCGTATCGCTTCGGAGTGCAAGCTCGGGTGAGAGGGGCAGGTCTTGCCCACGAGCTTCGAGGCGGTCGTCAACCGCGTGAAGACGAGCGGAGCGCCCGACGCGTCGTGTCAAGAGCCCTCGCCACGCGATCCCCCCCCGCTGTTGCGTAGGATACGCGCGCCATCTTGTGAGCGTTCCCGCCCCGCGGCTGCTAGGCTTTCCCATGTTCCAACATCGATGGCTTGTCATGGCGCTGAGCGCGATCGCTTGCGCCGGGCTGGTGGGCTCGGGCTGCGCGAGCGCCTCCTTTCAAAACACCTGTGATCCAACTACGACGACCTGCAGCTGCGATGAGGAGACACCGTGCCCCAGCGGCTACGACTGTGTCTCGGGGACCTGCGAGGTCGCGGCGGGCGACGCGGGGGGCGAGGCTGCGCCAGACCAGGGCGTGCCCGACCAGGGCGTGCCAGACCAGGGCGTCGACCTGCCGCCGAAGAAGGGTTTCGGCGAGGCCTGCAACGACAAGAGCGAGTGCGCGTCTCAGATCTGCCTCTTCGCCGGGATCGGCGGCGTCTGCTCCAAGCTCTGCGGCGCGGGCACCTGCCCCGATGGCTACGGCTGCCTCGGTGTCTCTGGCGCGATAGAGCAAGGCAGGGTCAGCGATGTCTGCGTGCCGAACGCCACGCAGCTCTGCAGCCCCTGCCAGAAGGACTCGGAGTGTTCGCTCTCGGGCTCGGATAAATGCCTGACAGTCGATGACGCGACCTACTGTGGCCGTGACTGCAGCGTCGTCAGCTGTCCGCAGGGCTACGCCTGCACCACCGTCGAGATTAGCGGCACGAGCTTCAAGCAATGCGTGCCGCAAAACGGCGCCTGCGACTGCGGCGCCACCACCTCGGGGACGACCAAGAAATGCCCGCTCACGACCCCCTTCGGCAGCTGTGAGGGCTTCAAGACCTGCCAGGGGTTGCCAGGCTGGGGTACCTGTGAGCCGCCGCAGCCTTCCGACGCGCCGGATGGGGCCTACACAGATGAAAACTGCGACGGCATCGACGGCGACATCAACGGCGGGATCTTCGTCGCGCCGAGCGGCACGAACAGCTCGACCTGCGGCACCACCTACCAGGCGCCTTGCGAGACCATCACCTACAGCATCGGCCGCGCCAAGACCGAGGTACGGGAGCATGTCTATATCCAGGCGGGCACCTACAACGAGGTCATCGTGGTCGAGAGCGGGATCCATCTCTGGGGCGGCTACGACCTCAACTGGCAGCGCGCCGCGCGGACGAAGCAGGGCCACGAGACGCGGATCGAGGGCAAGCTCGACAGCACCACCAACCACTATGTCACCGTGCGGGCGCAGGCGATCGCCAAGCCCACCACCATCGCCGACCTGGTGTTGGTCGGTGCCAACGCCTCGGGCTCGACGCTGAAGGGGGCGCGCAGCTCGGTCGTCGTCTACGCCGACACCGCGGCGGGGCTGAACCTCGAGCGGGTAACCCTGATCGCTGGCAACGGCGCCGACGGCAAGAACGGCTTCACCGGGATCGGCGCGCCCAACCCGTCTCCGATCGTGCAGATGAACGGCAAGATCGGCGGCAACGCCCAGGAGTTCAACTCGAGCTGCAACACCAGCTCCCGCGGCGCTGGCGGCGCCGCCGGGGTGAACAACTGCGTCGGCGGGCTCTCGCCCGCGGCGGGCAGAGGTGGTGACGGTGGCACGATGGACACCTGCTGCGATTGCTTCTTGGGCGCGTGCACCTGCGTGACCTGCAACTGCGACGCGACCGCTGGCGCTGCTGGTAAGAACGCCGCCCAGTGGTCGACCAACACCTTCGGATATCGCGGCGCAGGTGGGGCAGGCAAGAGCACCTGCGGCCCAGGCGGTGGTGGTCGCACCGGGCGTGTGCAGAACGGCGCCCAGGGGATCGGCGGCGTCGGTGGCTCTTGGATCACGGGGTTCTGGTATGCGAGCTCGGGCTCCGCTGGGCAGACCGGCCAGCATGGCGGCGGCGGTGGCGGTGGCGGCGGTAGCGGCGGCTGTGACAGCGGCCAGGACTCGACCGGCGCCGGGGGGGGCGGCGGCGGCGCTGGAGGTTGCGCGGCGCTCTCTGGCGGCGGTGGGGGAGAAGGTGGCGGTGGTAGCTTCGGCGTGCTGGCCGACGCCTCGAGCGTCACCATCACCGACTGCGAGATCCAGCTCGGCAACGGCGGTCGTGGCGGCGACGGCGGCGTTGGCGGCCGCGGCCAGAGCGGCGGTGGCGGTGGATCTGGGGGGAGCGGCGGCAGCGGCGGTACGGGGACCGCTCACGGAGGATCCGGTGGCGACGGCGGCCATGGTGGCCACGGCGGCGGCGGCGGCGGCGGCGCGGGCGGCGTGAGCTACGGCATCTTCAGCCGTAAGTCGATCATCAACGAGAGCTGCACCTTCAGCGGCGGCTCGGCGGGCAGCGGCGGATTGGGCGGCGCGTCGGCGCCCACGGCGCCTCTGTCCGAGCGTGATGGCAACTCTGGCACCAACGGCAAAGACGCCAGGCTGCCGGCCGACGTCGGCGCTTGCGTCAACATCGCCAGCTGTTCTTAGGGGCCCCCCACACATGCCTCCCCTCGCCGGGCAGAGCCCTGCCGGCCGCGCTCTAGAGCGCCGTACCACCCGTTTCCCGAAACAACGTGAACGATCGCTGGTCCTGGGCTCCGCTGGCTTCGCTTTAAGGATCGCTGGTCCTCGCGGGAGAGACGAGCCCTCAACGTAGCTCGAACTCCTTGCAGAACACCGCGTCCTCGTAGCCACCGGCCTCGTAGCGCGCCCGACGGTGCTCTTTGGTGGGCCAGAAGTGGGCGCAACGATCGAGCTTCGGCACAAAGAAGCTGCAGTCTTCGCAGCAGAAGCGCAGCTCGAAGCGACGCAGCTGTTGCTCGAACTCAGCTCGATCCTCGATGATCCAACGCATCACGTGGAGCCTAGCACGAGAGCGCTGACCAACGTCCCCCTCGTCGGCCGCGCTGGTCTTCGAAACCACAGCGGTTGTCGCCCGTCGGTTGCTTGCCACCAGCAGGCGTCCTCCTCGCTTCTACGTTGTGATTCCGCATCCTTCGCGCACCTCGGTCCGGCGAGTTGATCAGCACACAAGCAGGCACACGGATCGCGCGGCGGGCGGCTCGATCTGGTATGCTGCCCCACAACCTTCACCCTCTGAGCGCAGCTAGTAAGCTGCGACGCCAGACAAACGAGAGGGGTGGGCAGAGAAGTGCGTGAGAAGCGGCCTGAATGGGGCCCCACAGGTTGGCGGCTTCGGTACGTCTGCCGCCCAGCATTAAGAGCACCCCTACACCTTCGGGACCGAGCCGGGTGCTGAGCTGCCGCGCCGCTTTCGTAGCCGAAGAAACGAGCCATACGGGTGGTACGGCGAGCTTTCTGAGGCATAGAAGGCGGCCGGCAGGGCTGTGCCCGGCGACGGGAGGAATGTGTAGGGATGCTCTTAGGTCAGCAGGAGAGCCGATGTCTCTCGTCATTCGCAATCGCTACCGTGTCATCGAACGTCTCGGACAGGGAGGTGGCGGGTCGGTCTACGCGGTGGCCGACCTCGGGCGCGAGGGGGGCGCGGAGCGACGCCTCGCGCTGAAGGCGCTCTTCTTCTCCGGCGGTGATGACGCGACGTTGCTCGGCTCGCTGCGGCGAGAGTTCCACGTGCTAGCTACGCTGCGCCATCCCCGCTTGGCGCAAGTCTTTGACTTTGGGCGCCTCGCCGCCGACAGCGGCCTGGATGGCTCGCGAGGGCGGCCTGGGTGCTTCTTCACTCGCGAGCTGATCGAGGGCGCCGATCTGTTCTCCGCTACTGCAGAGGCGGACCTGTCGACGATCTGTGCCCTCGCCCTGCAAACCGCCCGGCTGCTCGATGTGCTTCACGACAAAGGGATGGTCCACGGCGACTTCAAGCCGGCCAACGTGATCGTCGACCAGGTCAGCGGCGCACCACACCTGATCGACTTCGGCCTGGTTCGTGGCGAGGGGAGCTCGGTGCTCAGCGGCACCGCCGCCTACTTGCCCCCCGAGGTGGTCGGCGGCAAAGAGGCGGATCGTCGCGCCGACCTCTACTCCTTCGGAGTCGCCCTCTACCAGCTGATTGTGGGCGCCCTGCCGTTGCCGAAGGCCTCCCTCTCGGAGCTGATCTCTTGGCACCTCCACGGCGAGCCCCTCGCGCCTTCCGACGCGGAGCAGCGACGCTGCCGCGACGCCGTCCCGGCGAGCCTGGACGAGCTGGTGCGTCGGCTGACGGCGCGCGACCCCGATCGGCGCCCGCCTTCGGCGGCGGAGCTCGCCGGTGCCCTCGAGCGCGTCTTGCGCGAGCTCGAGGCCGAGGTGCCAGCGCGGACGAGGTCATTCGTCGCACCCTCTCCAGGGCGTCGTCTCAGCGAGCCCCTCGCGCGCCTCGAGCAGATCACTCGCCTGCGTCTCAACCTCGGGGCCGACGTCGCGCCCTCGTCCGAGCCGCCCGCCGTCGTCCTCCATGGCGAGCAGGGCAACGGCAAGACGGCGTTGCTACAGGAGCTCTGTTGGCGCTGCCAGCTCGCTGGGGGCGAGGCGCTCCGCGTCTCGGCGCGGGCGGGCGACGCTCGCGCCTTTGGTCCACTCTTCGATCTCCTCGAGCAGATCGCCGGGGTCGCCGGCGAGGCGCATCCGCTCAGAGGCCAAGAGCTCTCCGATCGCGACCTCGAGTCGCTGGCGGACGCGGATCGCTTCGCGGTCCACCAGCGCGTGGTCGAGTATATCGCCGACGTCGCGGCCCAGGTGCCGCTGCTCCTCGTTATCGACGCCCTCGAGCAGGCCGACGCCGAGAGCCGCGAGGCGCTCCGCTTCATCGCTCATACGCTCGCTCCCACGGCGCCGGTGCTGCTCTTGCTCTGCCACTCCGTCGACGCCGAGCTGGAGGCGCTGTTGACCGAGCTGCCGCGAGTCGCCGTCGAAGGGCTCGAGCAGGAGGATGTGCTCGAGCTCCTCGCCGCGACCTCGGGGCGGGCGGACGCGGCCCAGGCGCGGGCGATCACCGAACATACGGGGGGTAACGCCGGCTTCGTGCTCGAGGTGCTAGAGGCGCTCTGGGCGGCGGATTGGCCAGCCCACCCCGACCTCGCGGTGCTGGTCCCGGCCTCGCTCGAGCAGCGGACGCAGACCCGCTGGGAGGGCCTGGACCCGGCGCAGCGAGAGGTGCTCGCCGCCCTGGCGGTGGCTGGCCGAGCGCAGAGCGGTAGGGCTCTGCACCAGCTCCTCGCCGACGCAGGGCGCTTGACGGCGACGGCCGTGGGGTCGCCCCTCGAACAGCTCGAGGCCGCCAGCTGGCTCTCACGCGACCAAGAGGGGGCCTGGCGATTTCGCGACGGCGTAGCGGCGTCCATCGTCCGCCGCCTCCTCGACACGGAGCTCGCTCGCGACCTTCACCGGGCGCTCTTCGAGCGCCTCGCGAGCAGAGATCTTCACGCGGTGGAGGCTGTGAAGGCAGCTCAACATGGGTTGGCTGCCGGGGAGCTCGAGCGTGCCTGGCCGCAGGTCGAGCGGGCCCTCGCCCAGCTCCGCGCGATGGGCGCCTATCGGCGGGCGATCGCCTTGGCGCGGCAGGCCGCAGAGGCCTTGCCCCAAGAGGACGCGCGCGTCGCGACTCTCGAGCTCCGCGTTGGCGAGCTGGCGATCTTGGCGGGTGACTACCCCCAGGCGATCACGGCGCTAGAGCCGCTGGTCACCCACATGATGGATCGGAAGACGCTCGTCGGGGCGCTGGCGCTGGCTCGAGCGCAGCGGCTCGGCGGCGACCCGCGGGCGGCGCTCGCCACGCTGCGTCGTCTCGATAGCGAAGAGGTCCCCAATGCAGAGCGGCTGGCAGCGCTCTGCGAGATCGCCGCGGCGCAGGCGGTGCTCGACGACCACGCGGGCGTGCTAGCGACGGTCCAGCGTGGACAGGCGCTCGCCGGTGAGGTCTCTCCCGGTCGCGTCGCCGAGCTCTGGGGGCGCAGGGCTTGGGCGCTCGGGCATAGCAACCGCCACGATGAGGCGCAGCAGGCCTTCGAGCAGGCCCTGCAGCGGGCTCGAAGCGCGGGGGCGCTGAAGGTCGAAGCCGACATCCTCAATCGCTGGGCCGTCAACAGCTGGCGGGGCGGCGACTACGCCGGTGTCGAAGAGCGATATCGCCGCGCGGTGGCGATCCTCAGCAAGATAGGCGAGGTCGAGCGCGCCGCCGTCGCGCGTTTCAATCTCGGCGGCTTCTTGCTGCAGCAGGGCCACCTCGCTCCAGCGCTCGAGCAGCTCACGGCCGCCCTCCGCCGCTTCGACGGCATGGGGATGCGGCAGCACTCCGCCACGGCGGGCTGTAACCTCGGGCAGCTGCAGCTCGAGCTGGGGCTCTTCGAGCAGGCTCGGGGCACGCTCGAGCGTGCCCTCGCGGAGATGCAGGCCAGCGGCCGCCAGACCGGCGTCGCCCTGGCGAGCTTGTTGTTGGCGCTGGTCGCGGCGCAGCGTGGTGACCTCGAGCAGGCGCGGCAGGGCGTGGCGCGTGCGCGGGAGATCTTCCTCGCGGTGGAGCAGCCCCGCGACGCCGCCGACGCGTCGCTCGATCTGGCCGAGATCGAGCTCACGGCGGGGCAGCCCGAGGCGGCCGAGCAGGCGGTCCGCCGGGCCGAGGGCGAGGTCGAGCTCTCAGAGGTCCGCGATCTCGAGGTGCGCGCCTTGACGTTGCGCGCGCGCGTGCTGGCGCGTATGGGGACGAGCGCGAGCCGTGACGCGCAGCAGCTGCTGGATCGCGCCTTCGCGCAGGCGGCGGAGCTCGACGCGCCGCGGCTGCGCTGGGGCTGTCATGCCGCCGCGATGGAGCTCTCGCTCGCCTCAGGTCAGCGTCGCCGCGCCATCACCGCCGCTCGGGGCGGTGTGGAGATCCTCGAGCAGATGGCTCGCGATCTGCCATCCGAGGTGCAGACCGCGTTCTGGGCCGACTCGCGTCGCCGCGCGGCTCGACAGCTGGCTCAGCGCGCCGACCACGCGGCGAAAGAGGCCACGGCCGCGCAGCAGCTCGCGCCGAGCCTCGCGGGCGAGGGCCCGACGCTGCTGGCGACGACGCTCTCGCCGGAGCAGGGCGCCCGCCTCACGGAGGAGCGCTTCTATCGGCTGCTCGAGATCTATCGCCAGATCAACTCGGAGCTCGATCCCGAGCGCTTGCTCGGGGTGGTGATGAACACCGCGGTGGAGCTCACCGCCGCCGAGCGTGGGTTCTTGCTCTTGGGCGAGAGCGCCGGGACCTTGCGCGTCGAGATCACTCGCAACCTCGACCTCGAGGGCAGCTCCGGGGCCTACAGCCGCTCGATCGCCGAGCGCGTCTTCGCCAGCGGGCAGCCCGTGATCACCGTCAGCGCCCATAACGATCCGCGCTTTGCCGATGTGGCGAGCGTGCACCAGCTGCAGCTGGAGTCGGTGCTCTGCATCCCGGTCCACGCCCGAGGTCGCGTCGCCGGCGTGCTCTACATGGAGAGCCGCTTCACCACCGGGCGCTTCACGCCGGCCGATCAGCGGCTGTTGATGGCCTTCGGCGATCAGGTCGCGATCGCCCTCGAGAACGCCCGGCTCTACGCCGACAACACGCGCAAGGCGGAGCAACTCCAGCTCGCGAACGCCGAGATCGAGGCGCTAGCCGAGGAGCGCGGGCGTCTCTTGGCCGAGCGCACCGCCCAGCTCGTGCAGGCGGAGCAGGATCTCGCCGAGACCCGTCGCCACCTCGAGGCGCGCACCGGGCGCTTCGGCTTGGTCGGCGCCTCGCGACCGATGGAGCGGCTCTTCGAGCTGATCGCGCGGGTCGCCCAGACCGACGTTCCGGTGCTGATCGAGGGCGAGAGCGGGACGGGCAAGGAGATGGTCGCGCGCGCCATCCACGGTGAGAGTCCGCGGACCAAGCGGCGGATGGTCTGCGTCAACTGCGCGGCGATCCCCGAGAATCTGCTTGAGAGCGAGCTCTTCGGTCACGTTCGCGGCGCCTTCACGGGCGCGGATCGGGAGAAGAAGGGCCTCTTCGCGGTCGCCGACGGTGGCACGCTCTTCCTCGACGAGATCGGCGACATGCCGATGCGGATGCAGGTCGACATGCTCCGCGCGCTGCAGGAGCACACGATCCGCCCCGTGGGGGGATCGCGCGACATCCAGGTTGACGTACGGGTGATCGCCGCCTCGAATAAACCCCTCGCCGAGCTGGTGCAGGCTGGTGAGTTTCGCGAAGACCTCTTCTACCGCCTCCACGTGATCAAGCTCGATCTGCCCCCGCTGCGCAAACGCGCCGACGACATCCCGCTCCTGGTGGCCCATTTCCTCGAGCGCATCGCTGGCAAGGTCGGTGGCGAGCCGCGCAAGATCACGCGCGCGGCGATGAAGCGGCTGATGGAGTACGGCTGGCCGGGGAACGTGCGGCAGCTCGAGCACGCGCTGGTCAACGCCGCCGTGCTCGCCGAGGGGGACGTGCTCGACGCCGACGATTTCACGCTAGCCTCGCCACGGGACGCCGCGCCGCTGCCGGGAGGAGCGCCGGCGCCACCAAAGAGCGAGGTCGATCATGGGGTGCAAGACAAGCAGCGGATCCTCGCCGCCCTCGAGCAGCACAGCTGGAATAAGTCGAAGGCCGCTCAGGCGCTTGGGATCCCCCGCCGGACGTTCTACCGGCGCTTGAAGGCCTACAGGATCCAGTGACAGCTCCGCACCACCACCTCCACCTCAGCCTCCAGTCGTGCTCAGGGTGCGGCGCAAGATCGCGCCGCGGCCGGGGGTCCCACAGAACGCGCCGTCGCGCACAGCGAGCTCTCCTCGCACCGTGACGTGCTCGGCGCGGCCCTCCACCGAGAAGCCCTCGAAGGCGTTGTAGTCGACCTTCATCGCCTGATGCTCGGCGCTGATGATCGAGCGGTGCCGCGGATCCCAGACGACGAGGTCGGCGTCGGCGCCGGGCTGCACCGTGCCCTTATGCGGATAGAGACCGAAGAGCTTGGCCGCGCGGGTGCTGCAGACGTCGACGAAGCGGTTCAGGTTGAGGCGCCCTCGGCAGACGCCGTGGGTGTAGAGCAGCTTGATCCGGTCTTCGACGCCGGGCATGCCGTTGGGGATGCAGCTGAAGTCATCCGCGCCGAGGTCCTTTTGCCCGCAGAAGTCGAAGGGCGCGTGGTCGGTGGCGAGGGTGTCGATGGCGCCGCTGGCGAGGGCGTTCCAGAGCACGGCGTGGTTTTCGGCGTCGCGGAGCGGCGGCGAGGCGATGTGCTTGGCCGCCTCGAAGTCGTCGACCTCCGTGCGCTGCCGATCGAGCAGCAGAAACTGCGCCAGCGTCTCGACCGAGGCGCGCACCCCGCGCAGCCGCGCGCGCTGCACCTCATCGAGGGCTTCGGCGCAGCTGACGTGGACGAGGTAGACGTCGACGTCGAGCAGCTCGGCGAAGGCCAAGAGCAGCGCCGTGCCCACCGCCTCGACCCGCGGCGGGCGGCTGTGGTAGTGCCAGCGTGGACCGAGCTTGCCGTCCGCGCGCAGGCGCCGAGTCAGGCCTTTGATCAGCGCGCCGTTTTCGCAGTGGGCCATCGTCAGGACCTCGAGCTCGCGAGCCAGCTCGAGGGTACGAAAGAGCGTGTCGTCGTCGATGCCGACGGCGTAGTTGGCCAGGTAGACCTTGAACGAGCGGTGACCGTGGTCGCGGACGATGCTGCGGATCTCGGGCTCGGTGTCTTCATCGAGGCGCGTCACGGCGAGGTGGAAGCCAACGTCGCAGAAGGCCTGGGCGGCGCGGCTCTCCCAGGCCTCCAGGGCGGCGAAGGGGGCCTCATCTTTGGCTGGCCCGATGAAGTCGAAGAGGCAGGTTGTGCCGCCGAGGAGCGCCGCGCGGGTCGCCGAGGCGAAGTCGTCGTTGGCCTCGGTGCCGCTCACAGGCAGGTAGACGTGGGTATGGGGATCGATGAAGCCGGGAAAGACCAGCTTGCCCTTGGCGTCGAGGATCGTGGTCTGCGTCGGCAGCTCGCCGTCTCGGATGGTCGGCGCGATGCGCGCGATCTCTTCGCCTTCGCAGAGGACGTCGCCGTGATAGCGCTCGCTGGCGGTGATGATCTCACCGCCGCGGATCAAGATGGCCATGGGGATCTCGCTCGAGTCGGGAGGCGCCAGAAGAGAGCGCCGTACCAGTCCCAGGTAGCCTAGGCTCTGCCCGGGCGCCACCGATCTACCCCGACAGAAGATCATCTGGCGACGCTCGCGGCGCCTCCTCTCGGCTCCTACGACCTCCACGGCGCTGCGTGTCTTCGCAGACGTTTCGCGAGATCTCTACCTCGCGAAACCGTGATCTTCAATGCTACCGGGGAGAGGGAGGAAAAGGCAAGAGCAGCGCGCCTGCTGGTCGCGAGCAACCGACGAGCGACACCCGCTGTGATTTCGCAGGCCAGCGTGGCGACGGGAGGTGAGCTGGTCAGCGCTCTAGAGGCGGGTGTTGGCAAGGAGGGGGGAATAGGGGCATGGGTCAGCGTGTGCCGCTACAGCGGAGCGGACGTCGCGCCATGAGCGGCCACACCCAGAGGGCTGAGAGAGACCTACTATTTGCTACACTCCTTGGCGCATTTGTCCTTGGCCTCCTTGCAGGCCAGCTCACAAGCGTCCTTGGCGTCGGTCTTCTCTTTGCACTTCTCGTTGCACTTGGTCATCGCCTCGTCGCAAGCCTTGTTGCAGGCCTCGCTCTTGGCTTTGTCGGCGAGGCCATCGACCTCCGACTTGGCGGGGGTCTTGACGGTCGGCTTTTTCACGGTTGGCTTCTTCACGGTCGGCTTGGCCGGGGTCTCCGCGGGGCAGCCGGCGGCGAGGGTGGTGGCGAAGGCGAGGGCGAACATCAGGCAGAGGGAACGAAACATGACGAGGGTCTCCTGGTTGATCAAGGGGCCACTGTGGCCGAGCTACGCTGAGGTAGCCCCGGTCTTCGGCGCTACCTCTCTTCATTGGGGACTATCCGCTAGATGACTTGCTCAGGTCAATCGACTTACGAGCACCCCCACACATTCGGGACCGAGCCGGTGCTGAGCTGCCGAGCCGATGTCGTAGCCGAAGAAACGAGCCATACGGGTGGTCTGGCGAGCTAGCTGAGGCCTGGAAAGCGGCCGGCAGCGCTGTGCCCGGCGACGGGAGGCATGTGTGGGGGTGCTCCTATGTCGGGAGGCGTTCGCCGCGGTTGACGTCCCAGCCGGCGTCGCGGAGCTTGTCGTGGAAGCAGCGGGAGCAGCTCGGGAGGTACTTCTCCTCGGTGCCCAGGTCGATCGTCGGGCCATCGAGGGTGGGCTCGTCGTCGGCGAGTTTTAGGTTGAAGACAGCCTTGCGGTTGCAGAAGTGGCAGGTCGTCTTGACCTCCTCGATGGCGTCGGCCAGCTCGAGCAGCCGCTGCGCGCCGGGGAAGAGCCGGACCCGGAAGTCCGTGCGCAGGCCGTAGCAGATCACCGGGATGCCGAGCTCCATCGTTATCTCGCGCAGCTCGTCGACCTGCTTTGGCGTGAGGAACTGCGCCTCGTCGACGACGATACAGTCGACGCTAGCGAGCTCGCCGAGATCGACGCGCTCTTCGGCGCCGAGGATCAGGTTCGCGGGGCGCTCCAGGCCCGCGCGAGAGGCGACGGTCTCGGCCCCGAAGCGATCGTCGATCGCGGGCTTGATGATGTAGCAGCGCTTGCCCTGCTGCTCATAGTTATGGGCCACGGCGAGCAGGTTCAGCGTCTTGGCGCTGCCGACCGTCCCGTAGCGAAAGTAGAGCTTGGCCATCGTTTCCTCCGCGAGGAGACGATAGCAGCGTCTGGCTCCTTCCGGATCCAGATTGAGTCATCCCTAGGAGCTTGATTCGCTACGCTCAAGTCGACCAGTGCGCGCAGGCGTGTGGCGCAAAGGCGCCGCGGTTACGGTCTGGGAGGCGGCCAGCGGGCGCTGGAAGGTGACCCTGGGCCACTCGGACAAGGGCATCGTCGCGATCGGCTTTCGCTCCGATGGCGTGCTGGTCACCGGCGATGGTGAAGGCCATGTGCGCTTCTGGGATATCCACCGCGGCGATCGCTACGCAGCGGAGCTGGTGCTCGGCGATCCTGTGATCGCGCTGGCCTGCGCTCGCGAGGCGCCGCAGGTCGCGGTGACCACCGCCTCGGGGCAGCTGGTGGTCTATGATGGCGCGACGAGCAAGGAGCGTTGGCGCAGGCGCGTCGGTCACCGCGCCGTGGTCTTCAGCGCGGACGGCAAGCGGGTGATCAGCGGCGGCGATGTCGACTGTCGACAGCAGGCCTGCGACGCGCCCTTTCAGCGGCGCGCGATCGGCCGCGATCACCCAGACTGGGTCGAGGCGCGCAAGGCGCGACGGCGCTGGCGGCGGCGACGGATCTCGCTCTGGCGCGCCAGCGACGGCAAGGCCGAGCGTTGGCTAGTGAACCCCAGTCGCCGCGGCGCGATCGCCTCGATGGCGGCCTCGCCGCGAGGTGGGCTGCTCGCCGTCAGCGCTGGGCCGCGGGTGCACGTCTTCGAGCTGACGGGGCGCAAGGGTCGATCGCGCAAGAGCTGGATCGTCGGCGACCACGTGCGCTTGGCCTTTGGTCTGCGGGGCGAGCGCCTGGTGGTCGGCAGCGCGCTCTACCAGGCGAAGAGCGGGCAGAAGCTGCCCTGGTTGCCCAACGAGCGCTTCACCGTGGAGGATGTCGCCGTAGCCAGCGGCCAGGTGGCGCTGGCCGTCAGCGAGCGCCGTGGGCTGCTGCGCACCCGGGGCGCGGTGCTGGCGCAGCTGCCATCGATCGGGCGAGCGAAGCTCCGACCGCGCTGGCTCGGCAGCCGGGCGCGGATCGACGGCAGCCCGCGCCTGGCCTTCGAGCCGAAGGGGGAGCGGCTGCTGGTGGTGCGTGGTCGACGGCTACTGCTCTGGCGGCCGGGTGGCGACGCCGCGCCGCAGGTCGTGCGAGCGCCGCGCCGCGCAGCCACGGTGGCCTGGGCGCCGAGCGGCGAGACCTTCGCCGTCGGCTACGGCCAGACCCTCGAGCTGCGCAGCGCCAAGGGCTCGAAGGTGCAGCGAGTCAAGCGCTTCAACGGGGTCGTCGAGGCGTTGGCCTATCGTCCGGACGGCGTCGAGCTCGCGGTAGGCGTCGGCGACGACGTGCTCCTGCTCGACGCGGTGACCCTGAACACCCGGGGGCGCTACGGCCTCCACGACCGCGCCGTGCGCGGCCTGAGCTACGACCGGAAGGGCAAGCGGCTGCTCAGCTTCAGTCGGGTCAAGCACGCCCGGCTCTGGCAGCTGCCCGCGGAGGTGGGTGCTCAGCCCCGCCGGCTGACGCAAGCGATCGCCACCGGCGGCCCACTCTGGAGCGCGGCCATCGCGCCCACGGGCGAGCGCTTTCTGACCAGCCGCTGGGTCGATCTGCAGCTCTGGGGCGACCGCGGCGCGGCGCTGGGGCAGCCCGTGAAGGTCGGCGGCGGTGTCATCCTCGCAACGGCGATCTCACCCACGGGCGACGTCCTTGCCAGCGGCGACGACCGCGGCGTGGTGCGGCTGTGGTCGCTCGCCAGCGGGGCGACCCTGAAGCGGCTCCGCCTTTTACCCCCGCTCGCCGATCGGATCGCGGCGCTCGCCTTCGCGCCCGACGGCGCGAGGCTGGCCGCCTCGGATGCGGCCGGGGTCACGATCCTGCGGCGCGTCGCCGACGGCGAGCTGCTCGCACGCTTGGTCGCCGATGGCGGCGAACGCTGGCTCGTCGAACGTGGCGCTCGGATCGTGGCGTCGACAGGGGGCGACGAGCTGGTCTTTTGGAAGGTCGGCGCGCACGTCCTGCCCGGGTGGTTTCGCCAGGCCTGGTGAGCGCATCGACGTCATGCGCTCGCCCTGGACCGAGCGTCGTCGAACCGGCCGATTCGAGCTGGCCTCTGCGTCGCGCTGGCCTCTGCGTCGCGCTGGCCTCTGTGTCGCGCTGGCCTCTGCGTCGCGCTGTTGCCCGATCTCGAGAGGAGCGATCCCGTACGCAATCGGCTACGGCGTGTGTTGCTGACGGTCTTGCCGAAAAGCCGGATGTAGACCGTGGAGGCGCCGGCACGCCTACTCAACATCTGCGCCCGCGTACGGCTCAGTGGTGCTTTCTGGCGTGAACTTGGCGGGTGAAATCGGTCAGCGTTGTCTCAGCTCGCCCAGCTGAAGGGAAAAGGGCCGATTCGAGTTCGGAGCACCCGAAAAACCCCTCCCGTCGCCGGGCACAGCACTGCCGGCCGCGTTCTAGGCCTCAGCACGTTCGCCATACCAGCCGTATGGCTCATCTCTTCGGCTACGAAATCGGCTCGGCAGACCAGCACCCAGCTCGGTCCCGGATCTGTAGGGGTGCTCTTTCAAGAGCAGCGAACAACGAGCCGCGGCCGCGTTCGAAAGGTCGTCCATGGTCGTAGCCCAGGCCAACGTTCAGATCGCTAGCGTCGACAACCGGTTGTGGCTAGCTTCCGGGGTGATGGATGGAGCTGCAAGAGCGCGGGCGCGATGTGGAGCGGCGCGGCGGATCGTGATCAAGGTCGGCACTCGGGTGCTCGTGCAGGCCAACGGTCGACCCGACGAGCGGCGTTTCGCCGCGCTGGTGGCGCAGATCGCGTCGTTGCACCAAGAGGGGCGCGAGGTGCTGCTCGTCTCCTCTGGTGCGATCGGGGCGGGGCTCGAGGCGCTCGGGCTGAAGACACGACCGAAGCTGCTGCCCGAGCTGCAGATGGCCGCCGCGGTGGGCCAGGGGGAGCTGATGCAGCGCTACAGCCGGCTCTTTCGTCGCCGCGGGATCCACCTCGGGCAGGTGCTCCTCACCCACGAGGACCTGCAAGAGCGGCAGCGCCACCTCAACGCGCGCAACACCCTGCAGCGTCTGCTGGCCCACCGTATCGTGCCGGTGATCAACGAAAACGACGCGGTCGCCGTCGAGGAGATCACCTTCGGCGACAACGACCAGCTGGCGGCGCTGGTGGCGATGCTCGTCGACGCCGAGCTCCTGGTGCTCCTCACCTCGACGAACGGGTTGCGGGCGCCGTTCGTCTCAGGGGGGGATGGCGCTCTCGCGAGCTCGAAGAAGACCAGACGCACGCGCCGTGTCCCCTACCTGCCGCGGGTCGGCGAGGCGGAGCTTTCAATCGCGGTGGGCAAACAGAGCGTGCTCTCGTCGGGGGGGATGGCGTCCAAGCTGAAGGCCGCGCAACGCGCCGCGGACGCGGGCTCGTTGGTCGTGATCGCCGACGGGCGCAAGCCCGACGCCCTGACCCGGGTGGCGTGTGGCGAGGATCTCGGCACGCTGATCGGCGGGGCACCCGCCGCGGGGCTCGATCGCGGGCGGAAGCGCTGGCTAGCGTTCTTCAAGCGCAGCCGCGGGGCGATCACCATCGACGACGGCGCCGTGCGTGCCTTGACCGAGCAGGGCAAGAGCCTGCTGCCGGCGGGGATCAGCGGTGTGCGTGGGAGCTTTGGCCGCGGGGCGCTGGTGGCGATCGAGGATCGCAAGGGTCACGTCGTCGCGCAGGGCCTCGTGGACTACGGCAGTGAGCAGATCGCGAAGATCCAAGGCAGACGCTCGAGCGAGATCGCTGGGCTGCTCGGCCGCAAGGACTACGACCACGTGATCCATCGCGACAACATGGCGGTGTTGCAACAGCGGTCGGGTAAGAGGAGCAGGTCATGACGAGCGGCGATGTGGCAGGGCAGATCGAGGCGCTGACCTCAGCAGCAAAGGGCGCGGCGCGGTCGCTGCGCGGCCTTGATCGTGCGGCGAAGGACGCCGCCTTGAAGGCGATGGCCGCCGCGCTGCGCGAGGCGAAGACGCGTATCAAAGCGGCCAACGCGGACGATCTCGAGGCTGGGCGTGAGGCGGGCTTGTCGGCGGCGCTGCTCGATCGCCTCGAGCTCACCGACGCGCGCTTCGAGGCGATGGTCTCGGGCGTCGATGAGATCGCCGAGCTCGATGATCCTATCGGCCGCGTGCTCGAGACGCGCCCACATCAGACGGGCTTCATGCTCGAGAAGCGCGCCGTGCCGATCGGCGTCATCGGCATCATCTACGAGTCGCGCCCCAACGTGACCGCCGACGCCGCGGCGCTCTGCTTCAAGGCTGGAAACGCGGTCATCTTGCGTGGTGGGCGCGAAGCTCGTCGGTCGAACGCGGCGATAGCCGACGCCCTCGGGGCGGGGCTGGACGCAGCGGGCGCTCCGCAGGCGGCGATTCAGCTCGTGCGCACCACCGATCGCGACGCCGTGCGGGCGCTGGTGCAGGCGGTGGGCTCTTTAGACCTGGTGATCCCCCGGGGCGGCGAGGGGCTGATCCAGGCCGTCACCGAGCAGGCCCGAGTGCCGGTGATCAAGCACTACAAAGGCGTCTGCCATGTCTACGTCGATGGCAGCGCCGATCCTGAGATGGCGCTGGCGATCTGCGAAAACGCCAAATGTCAACGTCCCGGCGTCTGCAACGCGATGGAGACCTTGCTGGTCGACGCGGCGATCGCCGAGACCTTCTTGCCGCAGCTCGAGCAGCGTCTCAGCTCGGTGGAGCTGCGCGGTGACGCGCGCGTCTGCGAGGTCGTGCCCCGGGCGGTGCCAGCGAAGGCGTCTGACTGGGATGACGAGTACCTCGACCTGATCCTGGCCGTGCGTGTCGTCGAGGGCGTCGACGCGGCGGTAGAGCACATCGCGCGCCACGGCTCACAGCACTCCGACGCGATCGTCGCTGCCGACGAGGCCGCGCAGCGGGCCTTCGTAGCAGGCGTCGACTCGGCCGCCGTGTATGTCAACGTCTCGACACGCTTCACCGACGGCGCCGAGTTTGGCATGGGCGCCGAGATCGGGATCAGCACCGACAAGCTCCACGCCCGGGGCCCGATGGGGCTCGTTGAGCTGACGACCTACAGCTGGATCGCGCGAGGCAACGGCCAGGTGCGTTGAGATCGTCGTTCCACACCCTTGACAGCCCCGATGGAGGCGGCTAATTAAGGCGTCGCACCGCGCGAAAGTGGCGGAATTGGCAGACGCGCTGGATTCAGGTTCCAGTGGCCGCAAGGCTGTGGGGGTTCGACTCCCCCCTTTCGCATCAACGACTTAGGCCGCTCTTCGGAGCGGCCTTTTTCGTGGGGCGCATCACGCCTGGGGCTCCCCGCGCCGGGCAAACGGCGACTGTTCCCAAATGAAGGAGTCGATTTCGATGAAAGGCCTCAGAGTCTACAAGCGCCTGCCGGAGTGGAGCGCGGAGACGCTTCCCCAGGGCTTTCGGCGCAAGCACAACACCAAGGAAGGGACCTGGGCGCAACTGACCGTACACGCCGGCGCGCTCCGCTTCATCCATCTCGACGCCAACGGTGAGGAGCTCTCGTCTCGGGTCATCGACACGGCGTCAGGGCCGCAGCTCGTCGATCCTGGTGTGTGGCATAAGGTAGAGCCGCAGGATGAGGCTCTGCGCTGCCAGCTGGCGTTTTTATGTGAGCCGAGCCGGTATCTAGAGAAGAAACACGACCTCACCGCGCCACACTCCGAGGTCTGCGCGTTGCTGCCAGAGCTCGAGGCCGGCCCTGGGCGGAGCGTGCTGGACCTGGGCTGCGGGCGTGGGCGGAACAGCTTCTTCCTCGCGGAGCGAGGGTTTGGGGTCACGGCAGTCGACCGCTCGGAGACCGCGATCGAGACGCTTCGAGAGATTCAGACGGCCGAGGGTGTCACGTTGACCTCGCACCGCTACGACATCAACCGAGCCTCGCTATCCGAGGTGCTCGAGGGCGGCGCCGTAGACCACATTATCTGCACCGTCGTGTTTCAGTTCATCGAGGCCGAGCGGGTGCAAGCGGTCATCGCCGATATGCAGGCGGTCACCCGAAGCGGCGGGCTGCATCTGATCGTGGCGCCTGTCACCTCTGCCGAGGTGCCGTGTCCCATCGCGTTCTCAGGGGTCTTCCAAAGAGGGCAGCTCCGAGCGCACTACCAAGGCTGGGAGCTCTTGCGCTACGACGAGACCCTCGGTGAGTTTCATAAACGTGATGCCTGTGGTGAGCGATACAAAGCCGAGTTCGCCACCCTCATCGCCCGCAAGCCAGGGCCGACCAGCTAACAGCTTGCTAACGCTAGAGGTCTTTGTGGTCCTCGCGGCAGCCGTCATCCTTCCTCGCGCCTCGCCAGCGGAGCCCAATCCGGCGCGCTTTGTTCACGTTTTTTCGGGTCGAAGGACTAAGCTCAATGGCAGTTGACAAGGAGTGACGGTATGAGCGTGGACTTCGACAGGGACGTAGGACAGGACTGGGTCGCGGAGGAGCTGCAAGACAGCTTCGATGAGGAGCTCGAGCTCGAGATCGACGATCAGCGCGAGATCGCGAAGCTCCAAGGCCTGGACAAGCTCAAGCGACGCTCGGCGCTCTCGCGGCGGCGCTACTTCCGCGAGCTGCTGAGGCTGCAGCGCGAGCTGGTGGCGATGCACGACTGGGTCGAGCAGACGGGCTACAAGCTGCTGGTGGTCTTCGAGGGGCGCGACGCGGCGGGGAAGGGGGGTGCGATCAAGCGCATCACCCAGCGGCTCAATCCTCGTGTCTGTCGGGTGGTGGCCCTGTCAGCGCCAACGACGCGCGAGCAGTCACAGTGGTATTTCCAGCGCTATGTGTCACACCTGCCAGCGGCCGGCGAGATCATCCTCTTCGACCGTTCCTGGTACAACCGCGCTGGCGTCGAGCGGGTGATGGGGTTCGCCACACCAGAGCAGGTCGAGCAGTTCTTCGATGACGTGTCCGGGTTCGAGCGGATGCTCGTGCGGTCGGGGATCAAGCTGGTGAAATACTACTTCTCGATCACCGACGACGAGCAGCAGCGCCGCTTCTTGATGCGCATCCACGATCCGCTCAAGCAGTGGAAGCTCAGCCCGATGGACCTACAGTCGCGCGTGCGCTGGGAGGACTACACCGAGGCAAAAGAGGAGATGCTGGAGCGCACGAGCATCGACGAGGCGCCGTGGTGGATCGTCGAGGGCAATGACAAGAAGGCGGCGCGGCTCAACTGCATCCATCACCTGCTCTCCCAGGTGCCCTACAAGCACCTCGACCAGGAGACGGTCGAGTTGCCTGACCGCGTGTTCAGCGAAGACTACGAGCGCAAGACGCTGAGCCAGCGCATCTTCGTGCCAGCGGTCTATGGCGGCGGCGGCGATGGTGGCGGCGGCGCTGACTCTGGCGCTGAGGGATAGAGGACGTCAGGGGAGGGGAAGGTGCCTGCGGGCATGAGGACGATGGTGGGCTCCTCGAGCTCGATCCAGGCTGACATCATCTCACCATAGAATGAGCGCAGCTCGTTGGCGCTCAGCGGACCGTCGCCGTCTGGCTGAAGCCGCTCACCCTGCGCGAGTACGCCAACATGGAGTTCAGCTGGGTGGCGGAGTCGTAGCCTGTCCGCTGCAGTGGGTCGCCCAGCGCGCGCCGAACACTTCCTCGAAAAAAGTACGCAACATCTGCGACGACCGGGCGATAAGCGGGCGACCCGAGACCCATGGAGGCCGAGATGCAACGACGTGGAAAAACTCGCACCCGCCGCTCACACCATAGTGAACGCTACAAGCAGCTCGAGCGGCGCGTATTGGCGGATCTAGCGCTCGAAGGCTCGCTGACATTTGCAGAGGCTGCTGGGCTGAGCGCCAGCGACCTGGATTCGCTAGCGGAGCACGCTGAACAGCTGCGGCGGCAGGGGGCGCTCGATCAGGCCGCTCAGATCTACGAGCTTCTGGTGACGTTCGATCCCCATCGCGCTCAGTGGTGGAAGCGGACCCAAGACTTGCAGCTGCGCTGTGGAAACGCCGAGGCCTCTCTGATGGCGTTTCGGATGCTCGAAATGCTCGACGCGGTGGACGCCGAAAGCCAGAGCCGGGGCGAGCGTGTCGAGGCCCAGCTCGGCTTGTAGCAGCCAGATAACTCGCAAGAAACGAGGAAGACCATGACTCAACGAATCACCACCGGGCTATGCTCTGCGCAGGTCTTGCAGCACGCGAGCGTGCCGCTTTCATTGGCCCAGGCGCCGGGCGCACGGCAACCGGGACAACGCGACTTGGTTCAGACGCAGCTCGCCGGTGGCCTGAGCGCGATCAACCGAGCGGCCACTGGGGCGTCGAAGGCCGCTGTCCGCACCCTGAACAAGATGAGCGACTTTCTGAACCTCCTGATCAGCAGCTCGATGCTCTCGCAGAGCAGCAAAGCCACCCTGGAAGAGGGGCGCTCGGCCAATGAGCGAGAAGCTGCAGACATCAAAGAGATCAAGAGTCAGCACCAGGATCGCGTGATTCAGGGAAAGAAGCGGCTAAAGAAGCTTCACGATTTTCTCAAGGCCAAGCGAAAGGCAGCCTTCTTTGGGAAGCTACTCAAGTCGCTGGGTATCGCTGCTGCTGTCGTGACGGCCTTGGCGACCATCGCGTCGGGAGGCGGAACTCTCGCGATCATCGCGTCAGCTCTCGCTGTAGCAGGCGCGGTGGTCTCCGCCACATCGAAGAGCAAGGCCGGGCAGTATATTGGGCTTGGCCTCAGTCTCGCTTCGGCTGCCTGTGGTATCGCCAATATGTGCGTCAGCACAACCTCGTTGCTGGTCAACACCGGCCAGGTGGGCCGGACGATCGGTCAAGGGCTCCAGGGCGTCAACGTCGGCGTCCAGGTTAGCCAGGGTGGTTGCACCCTTGGGAAGGGGTATGAGGAGGGGAAAGGCCTCGACGCACAGGCTGACAAGCTGCTGATCGAAGCCAGGCTTCACAACGTCGACAAGGAGACCGGCAAGCTGACGGATCGCGTAGATGAGCGTCGCCAGCACGTCTCGAAGATGTTCAATGATCTATTGGTGCTGATCAAGATCGAGCACCAGACCAACCTCGAAGCCGCCGGAGGCGCAGCATGAAAATTTCAGCCGACGTGTCGTTGATGCCAGCCTCACTCGAAGAGGCCGCGCTGATGGAGCAACACAAGACAGCCACCGAGCAGCGACGGTCAGCTCGCAAGAACCGCGCGAGCGCCCAGAAGGACGCGATTGAGAAACGAAAGGCTGCCGCGAGCAAGCTGCATGAGATGGCGGAAAAGACGATCCAGTCGAGCCTGTTTCAGGCCGGCGTTCAGTTCGCGACCGCCGCGTGCAGCGCTGTCCAGCTGGGGCAGCAAGCGCAGACCGCGGAGTTGAAGGGTGAACTGCAGAAGCTAGACCAGCAGCAGCAACAGCTCAGTCAACAGCTGAAGACCCCACCCGCACCAGGTGTGGCGAAGAGCCTGAAGGATATTCAGGCGAAGCGACAGCAGCTGCAGCAGACGCTGGCAGGCTTGTCAGTTCAGGGAAGTGCCGTTGGAGTGTCGAAAGACCTGCTTGGCGTGGCGGCTAGGCTTGATGTCGCTCAATGGGAAAAAGACGAGCTGCAAGCGGAGAAGGCCGACATCGAGATCGCGCAGCAACGGGCCGACGCCGAGGCGCAACGCGCTTCCGAAGAGGTCGGCGAGGCCCGCGAACGGGAGTCGAAGATTCAGCGCCAGCTCGAGGACATGAACCGCATTCGCCATGAGACTCGGATGGCGACGATCCGCCGCTGACGATCTCTAGAGCGCTGACCCGCTTACCTCCCGTCGCCGCGCGGGTCTGCGACATCACAGCGGTTGTCGCTCGTCGGTTGCGTGCTACCAGCAGGCGCCCTTCTCGCTCTCAGCACCCGGCTCGGTCCCGAATATGTGGGAAGCTCCTACCTCAACAGGCTGGTAGCCCAATCCTCCCTCTATCCATATCCCCCACCGTTTACGCCTTTGCTCTCGCCGTGGCCGTGTGTGGCTTATCGATGCGCGACAAGCACAAGGTGTCCTTTTCTGCCTCGTCTCGCGACGCGGGAGGTGAGCTCATCTCGAGAGAGGGCGAGCGTTTTTTCCTGACCGATCAGCGACGCCTGGGTGACGGCGCTGCTCGAGCGGCGGATAATCGAGTGCCGTCCAGCGCACGCGAGTTCACGACAAGTGCGAGATCACG
>PDWJ01001375.1_pt1 | contig 59027 bp, 42 predicted proteins | sample 1430881 | NCBI WGS metagenome assembly PDWJ01 (sample SAMN01162460, study PRJNA174530) | Oral metagenome, whole genome shotgun sequencing project. | biome: Marine environment; feature: Marine mammal; material: Swab sample of the gingival sulcus; isolation source: swab sample of gingival sulcus... | reverse complement strand
TTTTTTTGGTGATTACTTTAGTATCGGTTCAATGAGCGAAGCGAAATTGAACAAGAAACCACCGGCTAAGCCGGTGAGATTAAAAAATCTTTAGATACAAGTCAATAAAAAGACCTCCTGTGTTAAGATAAAAGTGGTTCGCCAACCGCATTATCAAAACAAGGAGGTATCCAAGAAATGGATAATAACAGTTTATCACATACGAAGTGGAATTGTAAATATCACGTGGTATTTGCACCGAAGTACAGACGACAGGTGATATATGGAAAAATAAGAGTAGATATCGGGAAGATATTACGAGTATTGTGTGAAAGAAAAGGCGTAACAATCATAGAAGCAGAATGCTGTCCGGATCACGTGCATATGTTGCTTGAGATTCCACCGAAGTATAGTGTATCCCAAATCATGGGCTACCTAAAAGGGAAGAGCGCATTGATGATATTCGATAAACATGCGAATTTAAAATATAAGTACGGCAATCGGCGGTTGGCAGAACTTTCGATGCATCTTGAGATGTAGCAGGTAACAGCCCCTTATAGGGGCAAAGCAAACCACCAGCTAAGCTGGTGGTTGTGATTTAGAAATTTGGGTAGTGCGATAGTAATAGGGTATAAATAAGTGTTAGATTAAAACGCTAGTTAAAACGGGGAGCATAGTATGCAAACAATAAAGCAAATAGTAGAGCGGGCGATTGCCAATGTGGCGCGTTTAGGTAAGGTCGAGGCGACTAATAGTTGGCTTGGCATTATGGCGCAGCCCGATTTTAGCGCGCGCGTAACGCAGCTGGTAGATCGCGCTGATTACAGTGCCGAAGCACTTTTAAACGTTTATTTGAGCTATGACACATCGAGTTATGACGCAGTTCAGTGGCGCGCTGCAATATATCAGTTTGTGCTCAGATTCGCCTATCCGGATAACGCCAGCGTGCCCGATTACCCATCTATTGAAGAAAATGCATTGGTATTTTTAGAACTTTATAGATTACTCTGCGAATTGGAAAAGGAACGCGCTGAAAATAGCTTTGTATACGATTATCCATTTCGCTTGTTAAGCGCTGACGAAATTGCCGAACTGGAAGACCCTACCGAATACCATATTTTCATGAATGCCTTTCGCTACGAATACATCTATGAGTTGATGAAATTAAATCGCGAAATCTTTCCGTATTCGTCTTTAGAGCACATTACCGGCGTACACTATTTGGCGCTCTTTATCGCCAGACAAGTTAAAGCCGCCGGCATTCCGGTCGACTTGGGCATCGTCTCGGGTGCCGCCGCCTTACACGACATCGGTAAATTCGGGTGTCGACCGGACGAAGGGCATAAAGTCGCCTATTATCATTATTACTATACCGAAGCGTGGTGCTATCGCAAGGGCATACGCTATATTCGCAACATTGCGGTCAATCATTCGACGTGGGATTTAGAGCTGGAAAGCCTGTCGATTGAAGCGCTCATTTTAATATACTCCGACTTTAGAGTTAAGGGGCACAATGATCCAAATTGTCCGTATCCAATGAAATTTTACGATTTAGAAGAATCGTTTAAAGTCATTTTAGAAAAGCTCGACAACGTCGATGCGGCGAAGGAAAAACGCTACCGAAAAGTCTATGAAAAGTTGGCAGATTTTGAGAGCTTTTTGACGATGCAAGGCATCGCGACGCGCTTTGCGGATTTTACGGGTGAAACCAAACAATTGCTGAACAGTGCATTTTTAAGCGGTTCGGGCATTTTGTCGCGCTATAAATACCTGTCGATTTCGAGCAGTCTTGCGCTGATGTACGAATTGCGCAACGAAAAGTCGTTAATGCACTTTTTGGACGACATTAGAAACACTTCAGACGTCTTAAAAGTGCGCTATCAAATGAGTATTCTGGCGCAGTTTAGCAAGTACTTGACACCTGACCAAAAGGTGATCGTGTTGGACTTTTTATACGATATGCTAATCGTCAACGAAGAGGATTTGCGACGCCAAGCCGCCGAGATTATGGGGCTTATCATCACCTCGTTTGACGACCCCTACAGCAAGTATTTGCCGCCTCACGTCGAGCCGGGCATTTACAAGCTATCTAAGTCCAAAGTCTTAAAAGACTTTATAAATCGATTTTTGCAGCCGGAAGAGGGGCGTTCCAAGCAGAAGGATCAATGGATCGGCAGTGCGCTTTCGATTTTGTTTAAAATTGTATTGGAAGAGTCTAAGATACCGCTTCACACAATCGACTTAATGCTGCAGAATTTGGCGCAGCTGGAAGGCGCTGGACGCATTTACCTATTGGCTTCAATGCTCCATTTGCCAATTGATCACTTAACTGAAAAACACATTCAGCTGTTCGTCGGCGAATTGGAAAAGGTCTTACAGAGCGAAAGCGGCGAAGCGATATTGTACGTTGCACTCTGTACTGAGCACTTACTGGAGACCGGGCACGACGCCGTCGTCGGCTTGGCGCAAAAGATAGTCGACCAGTCGTCCTGCGAACTGCATTTACAGCATTTGCAAAACGCCCTGGAGCGCAAAATAAAACCCCTTAACGTCGTCAACGGTCGCCACTTGCTTGCAAAATTAGGTGACGACGTGGAACTGCGGCGCAGTCTTTACCTAAATAACTTAAAGACCAATACGGCGCAAATCGAAAAGGCGCTAAACATCGAATTGCTAGCCAATTATATGATGGATTGCGAAGATGCAGCCGATCGTTTTTACTTTGCAGTTCACCTCAGCAATTTAATAAAAAATAGCGAACACTATGACATTAGGTTAGTGGCGGGGCGCACGCTGTTGCAATTAGCCGATTATTTGAGTGCCGAAAAGCTAAACGAAGTCGTCATTGAGCTGATTCGCGGCTTGGAAATAGAAAATTATCAATTCGCCAAAAATATTCCGCCGATTCTGGGGAGACTAATCGTTAGATTGCCGCAAAGAGAACGTTGTGAAGTGGTTGACGACTTGAACAAAAAAGTTAAGAGCGGTTCGCAAAACCTTAAAATGGTCGTCGTCGAAACCGTCAGCCACGCCTTAATCGCATCATTCGAAGTAGCTGGTTTGGACGACTTTCGCGAGACGATGTTGTTGATATTATTCAAGGCGCTCGTACAGTACGACGACATCGTTCACAGCGTTGCCTTTAATGCGCTGACCGTCAATGTGTTTGGCAATACGCTATTGAAATTGGAAGATAAAGTGGCACTCTTTCAAAAAATTGCCAAAAAATTGCTCTGTATAGTCGACAGCGTGCCGGAAAATAAGAGGCTGTCGTCGATTAAATATGCGCACGGTTACAATAAACTATATGTCTTCTTAGTTGAATACGCGCACGAAGTCGGTGCAATTGAAATACCACACAGGCGTAAAGTGGCTTATTTCTCGGGTTCGTTTGACCCGTTTAGCCTCGGTCAGAAAAGCGTTGCCATGGCAATTCGCGATCGCGGATTTGAAGTCTATTTGGCAATCGACGAATTCAACTGGCAGCGCCGTACGCAGCCGTCTCAGCTGCGTCGTCGTCTAATTGATTTGACCATCGCCGACCAGCCCGACATCTATACGATGCCGCAATTGCCGGTGGTCAACTTAAAGCACAAAGACGACTATATGCAGCTAAAACAATTATTTGGCAATCGCGAGGTCTACATTGTCTCCAGCGCCGACCGCCTAGCGGAAAAGAGCCGTTTTGCAAAGTCGTTTAACGGCGCATCTGAAGTGGCGCACTTGGTCATCAATCGCAAAAACATCGATCAGGAGCTATTGGCGGAAGGGCAACGCGTTTTGCGGCAGTTTAAAAATGTCGACTACATTACCATTGACGACGAACTGTCAGCCATTACTTCGCAGCAAATTCGCAGTGCCGTCGATAAGCGTTGGGACATTAGCGACATGGTCGATGCCTTGGCGGCTGAACAGATTGTCAAACACAGAATGTATCGCAACGCACCGGTCTATAAGACTAATATCGACACCGTTTCCAGCTCGACGATCAGCGGCGATCAAGTCGACAGCGCATTAATAGACGAAGTAAAGCGCGCCTTAGAAGTCGATTTGATCACTTACCTAAAACGCGTTGACTGCGCACCTAAGGTCATTGTAATGCGCGATTCTAATAGTCGCGCCGTCAATGCCGTAGCCGTCTATCGCGAACTGACGGAAGCCGAATACGACGCCATGCGCGATCATCCGGAAATCAAAACTGACTACGTCGAAATATACAAGGAAAACACGATTGTCATCGACTTGTTGGCAGCGCGCCAGCCGACGCCCTTACACAATCACCTCTTGATGATACACAGCGAAGTGATCGTCGACGCCATAAATCGCGGTTACGATTACAGCGTATACCGTTTGAGCGCAGCTAAACTGAGTCGCGTTGTAAAGGCTGGTCTGAGCTTGTCCGGCTATCGCGAAATTGATTCGCTCGCCATTATGTTGACGTCGATTAAGGCGCCGGTCGCAATTATGCTCGACGCCCAATCGATGCTCAAAAGGGCATATCGACAGGACCGCGACATTCGCAGTGTCTTGACTAATTCGCGCATGGCGCTACTCAAAGCTTTGGTCGAACGCTATCACGACACAGTCATTTTGACTTTTGACCGCGCCATGCTCTACGATAAAATCAACGATATCGTATTGCGCGAAAACGCCCCCGATCGACAAAGCGCATATGGTCCGAATTTATGTGTTCCGTATGGTGACATTTACAACCGCTGGTTATTGCCCAGAGCAGTCACTAAAGCGCTGCACACCGAACGCGTATACGACATCGGGTTAAATTTCTTTAACGTCAAGGCGAGTCCAAATTATCCGCCCGTCGAAGCGCAGGTCGAGGTGATTAAGGCGTTTAATATGCCGCTCTTGCTGGTCGACGACTTGGTCGACAAGGGACTGCGCCTACAGGCATTAGAGCGACATTTTAAAGCCATGCAAGTGCCGGTCGCCGGATTGGTCGTCGGCATCATGTCGGGGCTCGGCAAAGTGCGCGCTGAAAAGAAGGGCTATCGCATTTTGGCTGGCTATTATTTGCCAAATATGACAGCGTGGTATTCGGAAAGCCATCTCTATCCATTTATCGGCGGTGACGCCTACTACAGCGGTGACGATTTAGCGAGCAATATTTTGCCGTCGGTCAATAAAATAATGCCCTATATGTGCAGTCGAAATGGCGCGACCAGTGGCAAAGGCGCCATCGACTTTTCGATGTCTTGTCTGCATCAGGGCTTGAGTATTATCGAAAAAATCGAACAAAAATATCATGACGCCTATCGTCGCCCGCTGACGATTAATCGTTTGAACGAAGTGTTTGTAACGCCGCGCGTACCGTACTACGGCAAAAAAATGCAAATCAATCACAGTTCTTTACCGAGTGATATCATAAAAAATGACGTAATAAGATTAGAACAAATCATGACGCTAATAGAGCGCTAGGAGGAAACATGAAATCATTTTACATTGCCAATCGCAAAAGAATTATGGCTGATGTCAAGCCGGACAGTTTAGTCGTACTGTTTTCCGGCAAGGCGCCGCGCAGTTCGGCAGACGCCCATTTGCCCTTTGTCGTCAATCGCAATTTTTATTATTTAACCGGGCTAGATCGCGAAAACTTTATCTTGGTTATGAGCAACTTAGGCGGTGAATCGACGACCGAATTGTTTATAGAAAAACCGGATTACGACGTCGAAAAATGGGTTGGTCGCAAGATGAAGCGCGCAGTGGCGCAGTCGGTTTCCGGCATTGAAAAAGTCAGCTATGTCGAAAATTTTGAAACGGCAATCGTCGGTTACGCCGCCAAGCAGATTGCTTGCGTCTACAGTGATTTTGACCGCTTTAGTTGGACGGAACCGGAAATGTTACAAAATAGCTGGGTTAAAGCGTTTACCGATCGTTACCCGCACGTCGCGGTAGAGAATATTCTACCCGCTATGATCAAAGCGCGCATGATTAAGCAGCCCTATGAAATCGAGCAGATTAAAAAGGCGATTGGCTACACTGAGCGCGGACTCAAAAAAGTGCTTAAGGCGCTTCAACCGGACGCCTATGAGTACGCCATGGAAGCCTTGTTTAGATACAGCATTTGCAGTGAGGGGTCGGCGGGCAATTCCTTTCCGACCATTGCCGCATCCGGTGAAAATGCGGTAATACTGCACTACGTCGAAAACGATCGGCAAATGAAGGCTGGTGAGTTGGTGTTGTTCGACCTCGGCGCACTCGAAAACAACTATGCGTCGGACATTTCGCGCGCTTATCCGATTGGTGGTAGATACAGCGCTAGGCAGCGTCAGATATACGACATCGTATTGGGGGCGCAGGGCGCCGTTATGGAAATCATGGTTCCCGGCACGCCCTTTGCCGAACTCAACAAAAGGTGCATCGCCTATATGACAAAGGCGCTCAAAGAAATTGGTTTAATTGAGCGCGACGAAGACGTCTCCAAATACTATTACCACGGCGTTAGCCACCACTTGGGACTCGATGTGCACGATATTTCTGACCGCAGTATGCCGCTTCAACCGGGTATGGTCTTGACCGTTGAGCCGGGGCTGTATATTGCCGAAGAGGGCATTGGCATTCGCATTGAAGACGATATTTTAATTACGGAAGAGGGCAATGTCAACTTATCGGAATCGATAATAAAAGATCCCGCTCAAATCGAAGCGTTTATGAAGCACTCGCGATAAATTCTTGTTTACACATTGGACAAAAATATTAAAATTTGTTATAATTCATATAGGTGTTTGTTGGTAGTATTGTCTAAAAAAGCGCAGAAAGGAGATATTATGAAGTACAGTATTCATTACAAAGATACGTTTTCATTACTCGAAGTACAACTCAATCAAGGCGAGGCCTTAAAGGCCGAATCCGGCGCAATGGTTTCGATGGATAGCACGGTTGACGTCGAAGGAAAATTGGAGGGCGGATTGTTAAAAGGTCTCGGCAGAATGTTTGCCGGCGAGAGTTTCTTTTTTCAAACGCTAGCGGCTAATCGCGGTCCGGGTAATGTCACTTTGGCACCGACGGCGGTCGGTAGCATCGTCGCAATTCCTTTAAACGGCGACGCTTATAACGTCCAAAAAAATGGTTTTTTGGCTGCCAGCATGGACGTTAACGTCGACACTAAGATGCAGAGTTTGACCAAGGGGCTATTGTCTGGTGAAGGTCTAGTCATCTTAAACATCCATGGTACTGGCGTGCTGTTTGTCAGCTCGCACGGCGCGATTCACGAAATTGACATCCCCGCCGGCAAGGAGGTCATTATCGACAACGGACATTTAGTGGCTTGGCCGAGTACGGTTTCTTATAAAATTGAAAAGGCTTCAAAGGGGTGGATTTCATCTGTGACGTCAGGCGAAGCAGTCGTTTGTAGATTTACCGGTCCCGGTAAAGTTTACATTCAAACCAGAAACCCGAATGCCTTTATCGAGTGGATTTCAAAATTATTGCCGTCTAAATAAAGTGTTTTAAATCGATCGCAGAAGTGTGTATAACCTGAGATTTTCTATTGTGTGTTTAAGCCCTCATCGGGATAGGAGTAGTTATGAAAAAATCGATACTCGTTAGTTTTTTGGTCGCGGTTTTAATATGTACTGTCGGTTGTTCTGCGGGAACGGATTCTAAGGAGCAAAGTACGACGTCAAACCAGAATTCGACGGCAAGTCAGAGCGACGAGCAGACAGAGCCGATTAGAGCTGCCACATTTGATGGTGACTTGGAAGACTACTTTAAGGTTGATAAAGACGTGGTTTATCACTTTAGTTCGAATGATGGCAGTCGCCTAGACTTAATTGCCGCTGCCGACGAGCACATGAATGATACGACCGTTTATCACTTTGAGGGCGAATTCTATGACAGTTCAGATGAGCTGTTAGATTATTACAATGCAGTTTATTTATTGACGCCGCAAATGCTCTGTCAGACGTATAGTTCCAATCCGCTTAAGAGCGATGATGGTCAGCAGACGGTCTGGTTAAAGTCTCCCGTTGCGCCGGGCGATACTTGGCAGACGACTTATTGCGATGAAGCAGAAGGCTTTGTCGATGCGGTTGTTACGGTCGCGCAAATCGAGAGCGATCGCATAAAAGTCAATTTAGAGGTCGTCGACCAGAGCGTCGCCGAAGCGAATCGCAAAGCGCTAGTGCGCGAGTTTAAAAAGGCTGGACTGCCGATGTCCGCTGCCGTTTTACAAGGCGACGACACTTTAGCCTACAGCGAGTCGTTTGATTACAAACCGGGCAAAGATGCGACAAATCTAAAGCGTTATTTCAGTGATGACGCGAACATTAAAGCATTGTTTTCAAACAACCCAATTGAAATCAAGCGGTTAGTTGCTGAATACAAGAGAAAAGTAAGAGAAACTGACGACATAGCTGAGATTGCGGAATTGACGAAGTTTTACTTGGCCACATTTTATGGTATGAACTCGGCTGATGTACCAAATGCAATGCTCGATATTGCAGCTTACGGACTCGCTCGCACAGATGCCAACCCGGTCGTGCTGGACGCCTTTATAGAATCGGTCAATTTCAATATTTACGGTTTGACATTCGTCAACTTCATCGGCGATTACGCACTGTATCTCAACAATACAATGAATGAAGTCCTTCGCTTAACTGATTTCGATGGCGAAGAAATGTTTAAAAGGGATTTGCCAATTCCGCAAGCCGGCGAGTTTATGGGCGCGAAATACTTAGAAAAGGCGTATCGCGACAACAATCTCTACTACAGCGTATCACCCTATGATATGGAGACGTTAGAAATTGTCAACACCGATCTCATTCAACCCAAAGACGTCGTTTATTCAAATGCCAAGTACGCATTTAACACTTTGCTTAATAGTGATAACGGCAATGTCGCGACATATGTCGAACTGGCAACGCTAATAGAAATGGTTACTGCGGAATACAATAAAGATTATTACGAGCGACAAGGTGTTGACGCTCCGATTTTTAAGGACAGCGCCTATTATCACCCTTATATTATGGAATTGATTGAAAATGCCGACTACTTGTATGAACAGTTGGATGAGACATATCGGGCGGGTGCAAAGTATTATATGAATCAAATTGTGCAGATGGCATTTATGCGCAGAGAATTGCCCGGCAAGTACTACACGGGCGTCGCCTTAAATAGAGAAGCGGGCATTGATCACATCACGCGCAATAGCTATGATTATGAGAGCACGACGGAGATGTACGATAGGGAATTGGCAGGCGCTTTACGAGATTTTTTAAGAGAGCATCCGAAAAGCTATTTTAAAGGCGAGTTTGCCGCGGCGTTGGACAGTTTAGAAAAACATAATTATTGTTATCATCAATCTTTAGAGGATAAGTTGCTCGATTTAGCGCCTTATAACGGCATGTGGGAAGCGCCTTATTCAGCCTACACGATGTCTGACGACCTGAAAAATTATTATCAAGACCTCGCCGTCGGCGGCAATTCTGAAGCGTTGCCGGCAGCGACCACGGTAGATGATCTCGAGTCGCTGGTCGATGCGATTAAACCGGGCGCGACTGTGATGCTAAAGCCGCAGACCTATTTAATAGCAGATAGCGATGGCACATATCGCGGCGAGTACGCCGAAATTAAAGAGGGCAAGCTTACGATATTTGACGTCGAAGATTTAACGATTAGCGCTGAGCGCGGCTTCGCTCAGATTATAACTTATCAATTGAACAATGTCGTCGAACTGAGAAATTGTAAAAACGTGACTTTAAGAGGCTTGCGATTGGGACACATCGTCAAAGAATACTGTAATGGCAGCGCGATTTTTATCACCGATTCGCACGGCGTAAATTTGAAAGAGTCAATTTTCTATGGCTGTGGTTTTAACGGCATTACAGTTTGGGATAGCGATGGCGTTGCGGTTAGCGACAGTGTGATCAGCGGCTGCGACAGCGACGGCATTTCAATTCGCGACAGCGCGCAGATGATGATTAAGCACTGTTATTTAAGAGACAACGACGCCTACGCCATACAGGCGATTAATTCAAAAGATATAACGATTAGCAACTGTACGACAGATAATAATTTTAGCGACCCAGAGTACGTGATTACGCAAGAGGCAATCATTTACGGCATCAACTCGACGATGCGGTTAACTGGAAACACCTATCAAGAGAGCATTGCCCCCTGTGTTTACGACGGTGGAGAAGTTACTATTGATTAGCGATTCAAATCGCACCACTTATTTATCTCGCTGTAGGTTTTGCCATTACAGCGAGATTTTATTATCTTTATATTGTGTAATAAAAAAACTAATGCACTAAATGTAGATATATAGTACAATAGTAATATAGGAAAAATATATTTTTTGGAGGCAATGATGAAATGTCCTTTTTGTGCTGCAGATAGTTCAAAAGTAATCGATTCCAGACCGACTGAAGACGGCTTTGCGATTAGGCGCCGCCGCGAGTGCAACAGCTGTACGAATCGCTTTACGACATATGAAAAAGTTGAAGAAGTGCCCTTGGTCGTCGTCAAAAAAGACGGCACGCGCGAGGCGTTTAACCGCAATAAAATACTCAACGGCATTATACGCGCCTGTGAAAAGCGACCGGTATCAGTTGAATTGATGGAGAATATTGTCGGCGACATTGAAAAAAAGCTCAACAATTCGCTAGTTAAAGAAATCGAGACGTCGGTTATCGGCGAACACATTATGGATGCCTTAAAGGATATCGACGAAGTGTCTTATGTCAGATTTGCTTCGGTATATCGTCAGTTTAAGGACACGCAGTCCTTTTTAGAAGAAATAGCCAAGATTATGAAAGATAAAAAAGCTTAAAATTAATGAAAGCCTTAATAAAGTACGTCGAACTGGGCAGCGTCGCCGAGGAAATGGGGATACAATCGGGAGATTATTTGGTCGCAATAAACGACAAGCCGATTCTCGATATTATGGATTACCTCTATCACCGCGACGATGACGAACTAGTTTTGACAATTGAAACAAAAGATGGCGAACTATGGGACTGTGAAATAGAAAAAGAATACGACGAAACCATTGGATTGGTATTCGAAAATCCAATTATCGATCGCGCGATGCACTGCACCAATAAATGTATTTTTTGTTTTATCGATCAAATGCCCAAGGGCATGCGCCAGTCGCTCTACTTTAAAGACGACGATTCCAGGTTGTCCTTTATGTTGGGAAATTTTATTACGTTGACCAATATGAGCGACGCCGTCTTTCAGCGCATGATCGACTACCGCATTTCGCCGATTAACGTCTCCGTTCACACGGTTGACCCGGAGATGCGCGTCAAGATGCTGGGCAATCGCTTTGCGGGCAACGTCAAAGAACGATTACTCGCCTTAAATGCGGCGGGTATTACGATGAACGGTCAAGTCGTCTTGGTGCCCGGCTATAACGATGGCGATTATCTCGATGAGACGATTGACTTTTTAAGCGGACTCTATCCCAATATGAATTCGATGGCAGTCGTGCCGCTCGGGCTCACCAAGTTTAGAGATGGTCTGCCCGACTTAGAGCCGGTCGGCAAAGCTAAAGCCAATGAAATCATTGCCCAGATCGATCGCTGGCAAGCGATTTTATTGGACAGGATTGGCACGCGCTTCGTATTTAGCGCCGACGAGTTTTACTTAAAGGCGGAAAGACCTATTCCACCGGCCGCTTATTACGAGGGTTATGTTCAGATTGAAAACGGCGTCGGTCTGATAAGAAAATTTGAAGACGAAGCCTACAAGACTTTGCAGGCGGTCGAACAGCTCGACATGACGGAGCGCAATATAGTAATAACATCGGTAGCGGCGACGCCGATGATGCAGCGCATACAAGAAAAGTTTTTAGCCCAGTTTGGCGTCAATCCCTATGATATTATCACCGTCGAAAACAATTTTTTTGGCGAGACCATTACGGTTAGCGGCTTGATGACAGCGGCGGATATATTGGCGGCAATAGCCAAAAACAAAGCTAAGGGACGCATTTTAATTCCCGACAGTACACTTAATACCGACGGTTATTTTTTAGATAATCTATCATTGGCAGAGTTTAAAGAACGGGTCGACGACGAAGTCGTATTTGTACCGAGCGACGGTCGACGTTTTATTGATATAGTTATAGGAGAAATGATATGAGAAAGCCCGTAGTGGCAGTGGTGGGGCGCCCAAATGTCGGCAAGTCGACGTTTTTTAATCGCATTTCCGGCAAGCGCATTTCCATCGTCGAAGATACGCCAGGCGTGACGCGCGATCGCATCTATTGCGATGTCGAATGGCTCGACTATTGCTTTACATTAATCGATACAGGCGGCATAGAGCCCGCTTCAAACGACGTTATACTATCGCAAATGCGCGAACAGGCGATGGTGGCAATCGATTCGGCAGACGTCATCTTGTTTATGGTCGACGGTCGCGCCGATATGACGACGGCAGATGTCGAAATTGCGCAGATGTTGCGCATATCAAAGCGCCCCGTCATCGTCGTGGCAAATAAAATAGACACGGCGCGCTTGCCCGACAGCTATTATGAATTCTACAGTTTGGGGTTGGGTGAACCGGTGCCGATTTCATCGGTCAACGCGCTCAACTTGGGCGATTTATTAGACCGCGTCGTCGAGCACTTTGCCGACATCAAGGTCGATTTAGAAGAAGATGACGCCGTAAAAGTTGCCGTTATCGGCAAGCCCAACGCCGGAAAGTCTTCATTAGTAAATAATTTGCTGGGTGAGCAACGCGTCATCGTCAGCGAAATCGCCGGCACCACGCGCGAGGCAATCGATACGCCGTTTGAATACGAAGGCAATCGCTACGTCCTAATTGACACCGCCGGCATCAGGCGCAAGTCGCGCGTCAGTCAGGACGTCGAAAAGTACAGCGTCTTGCGCGCGCTGACTGCAATTGAACGGGCGGACGTCTGCGTGTTGATGATCGACGCCACTGAAGGCGTCACCGAACAGGACAAAAAAGTCGCCGGTTACGCGCACGAAGCCGGCAAGGCGACGATTATATTAGTCAATAAATGGGATTTAATTGAAAAGGACAACAAGACTTATGACCGCTATACGCAGACCGTGCGCAATGCCTTGGCGTTTATGTCTTATGCGCCGATTGAATTCGTTTCGGTCAAGACTGGAAAGCGCCTAGAGCGCGTCATTAAGATGATCGACTACGTCAATAATCAATCGGCACTGCGCATTCCAACCGGTACGCTAAACGACGTCATATCGGAGGCTATTTTAATGCATCAGCCGCCGTCCGATAAGGGCAAGCGCCTCAAGATATACTATATGACGCAAGTGGCAGTAAAGCCGCCGCGCTTTGTGCTCTTTATCAACGACGACGAATTGGCGCATTTTTCATACATGCGCTTTATCGAGAACAACCTTAGAAAGAACTTCAATTTTGACGGCACGCCGATCATTATTGAGACTAGGGAAAAGAAGGCGATGAAATGAAGAAAATAGTAATCTTGGGTGCCGGTAGCTGGGCGACCGGACTGGCGCGCATTTTAACCGACAATGAACATTGCGTTACACTGTGGGGGAGAAATCGCCAACAAATAGAACACTTTAAGGCAACTAATTGCAATATCGCGTTTATGCCAGAACAAAAACTGGTCGGCGACGTACACTATACTACGGACTTAAACGAGGCGCTTAAAACAGCCGATTTCGTCGTCAACGCCGTGCCCACGCAGCACGTGCGCGAAGTGTTATCAAAAAAACCGCCAATTCCCGAAGCGGCGGTTATCGTCAACGCGGCGAAGGGTCTCGAAGTGGGCAGCAATTTGCGGATTAGTGAAATCGTCAAAGAATACTATCCCAATCACAGCTACGCCGTGCTTTCCGGTCCATCGCACGCCGAGGAAGTCGTCAAGCGAATGCCGACGACACTCGTGGCGGCGAGCTACCAAAAGTCTGTCGCATTGGCAGTACAGGCGCTGTTTATGTGTTCCTATGCGCGCATCTACGCGCACGCCGACGTCAAGGGCGTCGAACTGTGTGGCGCGCTTAAAAACGTCATCGCAATCAGCGCCGGCATCTGTGATGGCTTGGGATTTGGCGACAATACACTGGCGGCTTTAATGACGCGCGGCATCGTCGAAATGAAGCGATTAGGTCAGGCAATGGGGGCGCAAGTACACACTTTTGACGGCTTGGCGGGCATTGGCGATTTAATCGTAACCTGTATGAGCAATCACTCTAGAAATAGACGCTGCGGTCAATTGATCGGTCGCGGCTACAATTTAGAAGCGGCCGTCGCCGAAATCGGTGCGGCGGTAGAAGGTGTTTGGACGATTAAGGCGGCGGAGTTTTTGCGCAAAGCGCATCAGGTCGAAATGCCAATCGTCGAACAGCTCTACAAAGTACTCTATCAATCTGCCGCCCCACAGGATGCAGTCAAATTGTTGATGGATCGCGAGAGTAAGGTGGAATCGGAGTTTCAGCCGGAGACCGACGTCTGGCAATAATTTTGCCGAGACCGCTGTTGGCACCGGCGTGAATAATCTGGGTTTAGGGTAGGCAATGTGCTATAATATATTTAGCGGAGAAATGAATTGAGTAGAAATAACAAAAAAGTGCGCTGGAATGTGCAACTGTTCTTGCGCAATATGTTCATTGTGGGCGTGTTGGCATTTGTAGTTTATAGTATTTACATCAACGTGACCAAGCCGAAGACGTCAGTTTTTCAGGTCAGTTATCAAAATATTGCATTGGAATCACAGCATCGCGCGCTAATTATGCGCAATGAGACCAGTGTGAGTAGCTATAACTCGGGTATATTTAAACCGTCTGTGGTCGACGGCGAACGGGTTGCCAAAGGTCAAATTGTCGGGCAACTTAAAATTGAGGACGTCGAAGTCAATCAAGCTGAGGCGCAATCAGAACAGTTGCCGATCATCGACCAAGCTGCGCTTGAAAATGATGTCGAAACGCGATATAATGACCTGATTTTAGCACTGCGCAACGATGATTACATTTTGGCAAAGAGTTTAAAAAACGATTTGGAAATGAAGCTCGATCGACTTTCCAAAGTAGTTGACGCGAGTGGCGAGAGCGCCTATCAAGATGCCATCATGCAGGTCGATCAAGTCGGATCGGAAAATGCGCAAACTGGACAAGTCATCGACATACCAACGAGTTCTGCCGGCATTGTCAGTTATTATTACGACGGTTACGAGTCGGTTATCAACTATCCCAATCGCTATAAAATCGACTATCAGACGCTCTTTGAAGAGACGATTACGCCTTCGAATCAGCATTTAAACGTCGTCCAGCGCAACGCCGGTATATTTAAAGTGGTCAGCAATTTGTCCTGGTATTTGGCGTGTCGCGTCGATTTGGAAGTCGATGCCGATTTTATAAAGAACAGCGACGTGCTGGTGACCGTAAACGGCAAGCAAGTAAAGGGAAAAATAGAAGATGTCTTTCAGGCGGGGAACGACGGTATCGTCATCATCAAGATGTCGCAGTACCTGGATGGCGTGCACAGAATGCGCAGCGTAGATATCGACGTGCGCCGAGATGAAGTTCGCGGCATTAAAATTCCCGACAGTGCAGTGGTTGAACGCTCCAATCAAATCGGCGTGTTATCGGTTGATTTAAATGGCGTGCTCAGCTTTAAACCAATAAAAAAATTGGCAGACGGCGACGGTTTTATCGTCGTGCAAGAGGGCAACTTCCAAGTTGAAGCGGAAAACGGCGAGCGCATCGTTCGCTATAGTGTAAGTCACGGCGATAAAATTGCGCTCGATGCAGAAAATTATAAAGAAGGAGATATCGTTGAATAATTACCCGTATTTAGAAGAAAATTTGGCGGAAATAAATGCCGGTATCGCAGAGGTGTGTCAAAGCATTGGACGCGATCCTAAAGCAATAACCTTGGTCGCAGTGACGAAGACGGTCGATGAAGACATTGTCAATCGCTCCATAGAGCTAGGTGTAACTGATATCGGCGAAAATAAGCCGCAGGAAATCGTCAGAAAGCATCCTCAGATTACGGGTGCCGTCAATTGGCATATGATCGGTCACTTGCAGTCCAATAAAGTCAAAAAAATCATCGATAAAGTCACGCTGATTCATTCAGTCGATCGCACTAGCGTCGTCGACGAAATAGAAAAGCGCGCTGCACAAATCGATCGCGTTGTCGATATTTTAGTGCAGGTCAACATCGGCGACGAAGAACAAAAGAGCGGTGCCGATGTAGAGGGTGTCAAAGCGCTGTTGAAATACATTGAGCAGTGTCCGCACATTCGCGTATTGGGCTTAATGTGCATTGCGCCTTATTTATACGACGCCGAACAAGTGAGACCGTATTTTAAGAATATGAAAGCGATATTTGAAGAAATAAAGCGACAGAATTACAAAAATAGCGAAATGAAAATTTTGTCTATGGGCATGACACACGATTATAAAGTGGCGATTGAAGAGGGCGCTACGATGATTAGAGTTGGGACCGGTATATACGGCTCGCGAAATTACTAGGAGGGACGCTATGTCAAAATCATTTATGGAAAAGTTTAAGCATTTTTGGGGGTTTGAAGCAAACGACGAAGTATTGACAGATGAAGTCGAAAACGGCGAATACGATCGTTATAGCGAATCGTCAGCTACTAGCTATGGTCAGGAAAAGAGCAAGATCTTTTCGGCGACCTCCAAGGGCAAAGTGGTCAATATCCACAATAACGCCAATTTTAAAATTGACGTATTTGAACCGCGTACATTTGAAGAAGCGGTTGAAATCGTCGAGTGTTTGCGCAGCAAGCGACCGGTCGTCATCAATTTAGAAGAGATTGACCCGGAATTGGCGCGCAAGATATTCGACTTTTTAAGTGGTGCGCTCTGTGCGATTGACGGCAAAGCCGAAAAGATATCGAAGGGCATTTTCATCATGGCGCCCGACAATGTACAGATTACCGGTGCAGCTGATTCAACCTATTTAGATGCGCCGAAATTTAGTTTGACTGAGTAGGAGCAATTATGATTATTATTGCAAATTTGTTTTACGGTTTTTATCAGGCGATAACGCTACTCTTGCTGGCGCGCGCGCTGATGTCTTGGGTTGTGCAAGACTGGAGTCATCCAATACCCAGTTTTGTGTATCAGGTCACTGAACCCATTTTACTGCCAATGCGCAATTTGTTCTACAGAATGGGATGGATGAATATAGGCATCGACTTGTCGTTCTTGGCGACATGGCTATTGATTAGTTATATTGGTAAGAATATTTACATACTATTGCTTTCACTTGCTTAGAAAGAGGGTTATATGATAACGCCATTGGATGTACAAAAGCATAAATTTAAAAAGGGGATCAACGGGTATCAACGCGATGAAGTCGATCAGTTTCTTTCGCTCATTGCCGATACCCTCGAAAAGCACATCAACGAAAATATTAGGCTAAAGGAAAAGCTCGACCACAAAGACGAACAGTTAAGTCATTATCAGAGCATTGAAAAGACGATGTCAGAAACTTTAGTCGTCGCCAAGCAAACGGCTGAAGAGTTATTGGAAAACGCCAATAAAGCGGCTAAGAATACAATTGACGACGCCAATTTAAAGGCGCAAAAAATTAAAAATGACGCCGATGTCAACGTGCTCGAAGTAATGCGCCAACGCGAGAAAATGGAGCGCGATTTAGAGGCGTTTAGGGTGCGTATGGAAGCGATGCTCAGGGCGCAGCTAGAAATCGTTGAAAATTATACAGTTGACATTGAATAGCGCCTGACATATAATCAAATTAGTGTATTGAAGCGGATCGCGTCTTCGTCAATCGCAGAGAGATGACAAATGCTGAAAGTCATCGACGACGAAAGACACATCGCCGTGGAGCAATTGTTCTGAACTATCAGTAAGAGCAATCGGTCGACGCCGTTATGTCGTTGAGAGACCATTACAGCAGTAGTGGTAAGCAGGGTGGTACCGCGGAGCATTCGTCCCTAAGCATTAGCTTAGGTTTTTTTATTGTTAAAAATGTTTTTATATAAGGAGGTAACAATGACCTATCAGCCACTTAAACAAGGCAAGGCATGTGACTGCGAACACGAAGTCAACAGTTATTGGCAAGAACTCGATTTATTAAAGGCGTGCGTCGAGCAGCGCACTGGGCAGCCGCCCTTTGTATTTTATGAAGGGCCGCCGACAGCCAATGGTAAACCGGGTATTCACCACGTCATTTCGCGCGCCTTAAAAGACGGCATTTGTCGCTATAAGACGATGCAGGGATTTCAAGTTAAGCGCAAGGCGGGTTGGGATACGCACGGTCTGCCGGTTGAAATCGAAGTCGAAAAGCGCTTGGGCTTAAACGATAAACAAGAAATTGAAAACTACGGCCTCGCGGCATTTAACGAACAGTGTCGCAATTCGGTATTTGAATACGAGGGCGCGTGGCGCAGCATGTCAGAAAAAATGGCATATTTAATCGATTTGGACAATCCCTATATTACTTTGGACAACAACTATGTCGAAACGGTTTGGTGGATTTTAGACAAGTTCAACAAAGAGGGCTATATTTACGAAGGACATAAAATATTGCCTTATTGCCCGCGCTGTGGCACCGGCTTGGCATCGCACGAAGTCGCGCAGGGCTATCAGGAAATCAAGACTAATACCGTCATCGTCAAGTTTAAAGTGACTGGCAAGGACGAGTACTTCTTAGTTTGGACGACGACGCCTTGGACACTTGCCGCCAACGTCGCATTGACGGTAAACCCAAAGGAAACGTATTTAAAAGTAAACTATCAGGGAACTGTATACTACATTGAAAAGACACTTGCCGGACAAGTGCTCGACGAAGCATACGAAGTGCTGGAGACTCTCAAAGGCGAGCAGCTGGAGCACATTCGCTACGACCAGTTGATGCCATTTGTCAAGCCCGACAAGGACTGTTTTTACGTTACGCTCGCCGACTACGTTACTACAGAAGACGGTACCGGTATCGTCCACAGTGCGCCGGCGTTTGGTGAAGACGACTACAATTTAGGTTTAAAATATGGTCTTCCGGTATTGCAGCCGGTCGACGAAGAGGGCAAGTACACGACCACACCTTGGCAGGGGCAATTTGTCATGGACGCCGACGTCGACATCATCAAGTGGTTGGCAGCTGAAGACAAATTGTTTAAAAAGCAAAAAATAGACCATAATTATCCGCACTGTTGGCGCTGTAAAACGCCACTATTATACTATGCTAAACCGAGCTGGTATATTGAAATGACTAAGTTAAAAGATAAACTAGTCGCCAATAACGACGCCGTCAACTGGTATCCCGATTACGTCGGCGTAAAGCGCTTTGGCAACTGGCTTGAAAACGTCAACGACTGGGCGATATCGCGCAGCCGCTATTGGGGTACGCCATTCCCAATCTGGCGTTGCGACTGTGGCAATACGACGTCAATCGGTTCGCGTCAAGAACTAATTGACAAGGCAATTGAAGATATCGATATGTCGATTGACCTACACCGCCCCGCCGTCGACGATGTGCACATAAAGTGCGCATCGTGCGGCAAGGTGATGACGCGCGTCACAGATGTTATCGACTGTTGGTTTGACTCCGGCGCAATGCCTTACGCTCAGCACCATTATCCGTTTGAGAACGCCGACAATTTCGACACGTTGTTCCCGGCAGATTTTATCTGCGAAGGCATTGACCAAACGCGCGGCTGGTTCTATTCGCTACTGGCAATTTCTACTTTTGTAAAGGGCAGTGCGCCTTATAAAAACGTTCTCGTCAACGATTTAATACTCGACAAGCACGGCAAAAAAATGTCAAAATCAAAAGGTAATACGGTAGACGCATTCCAGTTGTTGGACAAGTACGGCGCCGATGCAACGCGCTGGTATATGCTCTATGCTTCACCGGCGTGGCAACCGACAAAATTTGACGAAGATGGCGTAAGGGAAATCAACTCAAAATTCTTTGGTACATTAAAGAATTCTTACACATTCTTTACGCTATACGCCAACACCGATGGCTTAAATGCCAACGATTTTGACGTGCCGGTAGCTGAGCGACCGGAAATCGACCGCTGGTTGTTGTCTAAATTAAATCGTTTGGTTAAAGTCGTCACGACGGAACTGGATCGCTACGACATGACTAAGGCGACGCGCGCCATTCAAGAATTTGTAATCGAAGACTTCTCCAACTGGTACATTAGGAGGAATCGTCGCAGATTCTGGCAAGCGGAACTCAATCGCGATAAGACGGCAGTATACAGAACGACATTTGAAACACTGGAGACGGTCGCCCGCTTAATCGCGCCGTTTGCACCGTTTATTTCGGAAGAAATATACCGCAATTTAACCGGTGAGGCGTCAGTCCACTTGGCGAGCTATCCAAAAGCGGACGACAACTTGATAGACGATCACACCGAAAAGCGCATGGACTTGGTCAGAGACTTAGTTGGCTTGGGTCGCGCAGCACGCGAATCGGTTAGAATCAAAGTGCGTCAGCCGATTGCTAAAGTCTTGGTAGATGGCGCGTATAGCGATGTAATTGGCGATTTGGTAGATCTGATAAAAGAAGAACTCAACGTCAAACAGGTCGTCTTTGAAGCCGATTTGGCAAAGTACATGAACTTTACTTTAAAACCGAATTTCCGAGTACTTGGACCACTGCTCGGCAAGAATATGGGCGCGTTTAGTAAAGCGTTGAGTGCGCTCGACGCCGCCGTCGCCGTGCCAAAGCTACAAGCCGGTGAAACGGTGACTGTCGACCTAATGGGCGAACCATTTGAAGTCGATCTCGAAAAAGTAGACGTGCGCATTTCTTCAAAAGAAGGCTTTACTGTAGAAATGGCGAACAATAAATTTATTATTTTAGATACGGTATTAGACGAAGCGCTATTAAAAGAGGGCTTCGCTAGAGAGTTTGTGTCGCGCATACAACAAATGAGAAAGGCGCAGGACTTTGAAGTAACCGACAACATTGACATCTACTATCACGCGACCGACGAAATGGTGGCGGCAATTGAAGCGTTTGCCGAGTACATTAAGCGAGAAACATTGGCGCTTGAACTCTTGCAAACGACTGCTGGATCATTTGAAACCTTTGAGTTAAACGACCAGCAGACGGCGATTAGAGTAGAGAGGCGTTAGCAATTGCGTTTAAAGCTAAGAGGAGGAAAGAATGAAAATTTTAGTCGTAGGTGGCGTTGCCGGCGGTGCGAGCGTGGCGGCGCGCGCGCGTAGAATTGATGAGAAATCAGAAGTGATTATGTTTGAAAGGGGACCGCATATTTCCTTTTCAAACTGCAGTTTGCCGTATCACCTCAGCGGCATGATTCAAGACAGCGCCGAACTCGTCTTGATGGAACCGATGGGGTTATCGAAAAAGTTTAATATTGACGCGCGCGTCAATCAGGAAGTTATCGCGATTGACCCGCATGACAAATTTGTCACCGTCAAAAATTTATTGACTGGTGAAGAGTATCGCGAGAGCTATGATAAATTGGCTTTGTCACCCGGTGCCGAGGCAGTGCGTCCCGGCGCCATCGAAGGCATTAATAACGATAACGTATTCGTCGTCAAAAATGTCGTCGACATCGAAAAATTACAAAACTATATCGTTCAAAATGACGTTGCCGAACTCGCTGTCGTGGGCGGTGGCTTCATCGGCCTCGAAGTCTGCGAGAATCTCGTAAAAGTCGGTAAAAAAGTACATCTGATCGAAGCGCTCGACCAAGTGATGAATCCGCTCGATTACGATATGGTACAACTACTACATAAAGAAATGTACGACAACGGCGTCGACCTGCTCTTAAAAGAGCGCGTCGTATCCATAAAAGACGGTAAAGTCTTTTTGGATTCAGGCAAAGAAATCACCGCCGAACTAGTCGTTATGGCTGCCGGCGTCAGACCGGAGACGACGCTCGCCAAGCAATGCGGCATCGAACTCGGCGAGACCGGTGCAATTTTGGTCAACCGCAATTACCAGACTAATTATCCGGACATCTATGCCGTCGGCGACGCCATAGAAGTGACCCATAAGTTGACTGGCAAAAAGACTAAATTGGCTTTGGCGGGACCGGCACAGCGTCAGGCCCGCGCCGCCGCCGATCACATGTTTGGCAAGTCGCACAACAACAACGGCGTGATCGGTTCGAGTTGCATTCACATGTTCAACTTAAACGTCGCCAATACTGGTCTAAACGAAAAGCAGTGTAAGCAGTTCGGCTTTAATTACGACGTCGCCTATTCGATTTTCGGCGATAGAGTAAAGCTGATTCCCGGTGTCAGTCCGATCTTCTTTAAGTTGATTTACGAAGTGCCGACCGGTAGGGTACTCGGTGCACAGGCAATTGGCAAGGGCGCCGTCGACAAGCGCATCGACGTCATTGCAACCCTTATCTTTATGAACGGCACGCTAGAACATCTCAAAGAGTTGGAGCTGTGCTATGCACCGCACTTTAGTTTGGCTAGAGACGTCGTCAACCAGACGGCGCTAGTAGGTTTAAACCTCTTGCAGAACGACTTTAAACAGGTCAGGGTATCAGAGGTTAGGGAGCTGGTGGAAAGCGGCGCCTTTATCGTCGACGTACGCGAAGCAGACGAATTTGCCGAAGGGCATATCGTCGGCGCTAAGAACATTCCAATGTCGCAAATTAGAGGACGTTTAGATGAAATTCCGCGCGATCAGCCGGTCTATTTACACTGTAAATCATCGCAGCGCGCCTATAATGTCATCAGGGCATTGCAGACGCTCGGTTTTGATAACGTCTATTGTATTTCAGGCTCGTTCCTCGGCCTCTGTTTCCACGAATACTATTTGGATCAGACCACGGGTCGCCAGAAAATCGTCACAGAATACAATTTTGCTTAGTGAGTTATTCGAGCCCGGTATCTGCCGGGCTCTTCTGAATTTTCACCTATGATGAGCACTTTACTTTGCACCATGCTATTTTGCTGTCAAACTCACGAGTGCGCGCTGACAGACTCCGATAAATGCGGTTTCATTCGGGTGAAAAGGATGCATAGAGAAAATGGTGGCTGCACGTCAAATCGCTATTTTTTAGAGGAATAAGGCGTGAATTATTATGTTTCCGCTAGGTGGGATTGTATATTTCTCGTGACCTCGGCATGTTCACGATGAACTGGCATGAAGGGAAAACTTTAAGATATTGTATAGGTAGAGAGGATGTGCTAATTATAAATAATAACGTAACTGTTCAGTCGAATAGTGTAGCCATCGTGTCATCTCGATGTTACCGGAATTATCCGGACGCGAACTTGTGAGCGGTGTTTACGAAGTAAATATATACATTACGCCAGTGAAGTGGAGAGATCTCGCTTTTAAAACCCGAGATTTCTCGATTACGCTCGAAATGACAACTTGACTGAACAGTTACAAATAATGTAAATATTGGGTCAACTACTGTTGACCCCATCTAGACTATAGTGAGGTGTGTGGATGAAAAATAAATTTTCAAAAATGATAGTCCTTGTCATAATAGTATTATTACTTATTGCGATAATACTATTTTCTGTTTTTCAATCAAAAAAATCACAACTTAATCTAACGATTGATACTTCATCAGAAGAAAGTATGGCAGTGAATTTTCTTCGATTTGGTCGTTTTTTACAGCATGGCGATGATTTTTTCTTCTCAGTTTATAATCCGTCATTAAAAAAATCAGGCATATATTTTTATGATAAGAGTGAAAATAATTATAGCAAAATTAATGATGATAATGCTTTTTATTTAAGTGTATATGATGGTTTTCTTTATTATGTTGATGTATCACAATGGATGCTTACTAAAATTAGCTTAGATGGACAAAAAAAAGAGGAAATTGTTGAAGCAGTAAGTTATATTATCGATCCAAAGACAGGAAAAATATATTTTAGCAAATATCCAGAAAGAAGTCCGCTATATTGTTTAAATAAGCAGGGAGAAATGACAACGATTTATGATAATTTTGCTACAAATTTTATTATTGATAACGATTACTTATACTTTAACAATGATGATGATTTTACAATATATCGAATGGATTTAAATACTTTGCAGTCAAAGCAAATAGTCGATGTTGATGTCGATAAATATATTGTAAAAGATGACTTTATCTATTATAACAATGCTGAATTATATAGAACAAATCTAAATACATTAGAAAGCGAGAAACTAACAGAACATAATGTTGATGGATTTTTAATAAATGGTGATTATTTATTTTATTTAGCAAAGGATGATGCAAAAAATGAAAAAGGAAAACTAGTAATTGCTGACCTTGATGGTAATGAGATTACATCAATTAGCGATGATAGAATAGATGTATTGAATAGTTATATATACGCAGTTAATAATACTTTGTATATATCAGGCACATCGAGAACAGATAAAATATTGGTGTTAGATTTAAAAACGTTAAATTTTGATGAATTAGATTATAATAGAATAGAATATTAGAGTCTCTGTTATTTATAATAAAGAACGTTAATCTTTTGTCTTTAGCGCTAATGTGTTTATTATCAAAAGGTTGAAAACTTTGGTGCTAGAGACAAAATGAAAAAATTTACCTTGGCATACAAAAATGATTTTAGGTATGGAGCGAAAGTGAAATTTACTACATTTTGTACTTATGCTTATATTGTTCAGTTTAACTATGAAAATCGATAGAAAAGATTTGGGTAAACACTGTTTAAAGTCTATAGTTAATACACAAGATTATTATATGATACTATCCAATTGCAATATAGTAAATAATCAGCAGAGATTTAAAAATTTAACAAAAATCGCAGCAAGTTAGTTTGTTTTTAAAAAAGTAAAAGAGTGTATTAAATATCTCAATCAAAAATTATATTTTGTCAGTGACGATAAAAAGTTATATTCGCTTTTACTAAGCGATGAAAGCGTTGTACTGGAAAGTGATGGCTCAATTTGGGCGATAACTACGAGATAGTGGCTGATAGCCTCTACTACGTTAATGATGCCAATCAAAAGCTATATCAATCGGGCAAAGCACAGCCACTCAATTGGGGCGAAACTGTCGAATCGATTGAATTAAAGGGTGATTATATCGTCGTTAAATACAATGCAACATTAGACAGAAGCTACCGTACCGTAGTTTATAACAAGTCGGGTAATGACGTTTTTATTCTACCAAGACAAATCAGTGTCGTATCGGCTGATTCAAATAGAATAATCTATTATGATTTGGTTGATAATCAGGTGTTTATGGCTAGAATTAAGTGATAATAACTCAAAAAAAGAGGTGGCATTTTATGAGTAATTATAAAAATCCTCAAAGATATAAGAATGGAAATTATTTAGTTGTTTTATGTTTTTTGATTATAGTAGGTTTATTTTTTATAAATGGATGTAGCAAACTTAAAAATTCCGTTGATAGAGAGAAGGTTGATTTGGGTCTTGTTATTACAACATCTCAAGACTATAAATCAGAAATTCTTTGGTTTGATTTAAACTTTGATTATATTCAGAAACAAGATCTTCCTTATGCTATGCTTGGTACACCTTTTTACTCTCCGGCCGTAAATGCTGATAAAATTTATCTGATTCCTAAAGGACTTGGAAATAGAAAAGATACCAAAAAAGTTATCAGTATTGACAAGCAGTCACTGGATGTTGAAGAATATCTTTTTACAAACATTGCATTAAATCATATGGCAAGTATTGGAAACAATGTTTATGCAATTAATACATTAAATGGCAACAGCTATCTGGAGTCATATGATGTAGTGTCAAAGAAGAGAAATTCTGTAATTTTGGAAAAAGTTTATTTAGAAACAGTAATAGCATCTTCAAGTAAATTATTTTGTTTCGTTAGAAAATTAAATAATAGTAATTCAGAAGGGCCCAAAACCATGTTAAATGTTTATGCGCCAAGTTTAGATTTGGAAGCAGAAATTGACCTCACTGAATATGGTAATCCAACTAGAATGTATCTTGAAGATGAAGATAATTTATATGTAACTGTAAATAGAAATGCTAACATTAAGCCTGTAGGGAAAATCCTTAAAATAAATAAATCAACTTTTGAAATAAGTGAATTTAAAACAAAAAAAGATATTCCATATAACATATTTAAATTTGGAGATAGATTTATTTTGACATATTATGATCCTGTTACAAATGAAGGAACAGAAGTATCTGTATGGGAGGAAAGTGGAAACGAACAAATTTTCGATTTAGGAATGTTATTAACTGTCACAGGTGTTATGAATGATAAGTTTGTAGCAGCAAATAATAAGTCAATAAAAATATTTTCAATTCCTGATTTTAATTTAATTAAAGAATATGAATTAAGTATTGGAACTTCAAATTATGTTTCGGGATTGTTATTTGTGATGAGTGATGTATAAAAAAATAGATTTCATTTTTGTATATTAGCTGAATGTTAGAAAAATGATAGATTGAATTTATTTGAGCCTCTATAAGCAAAAGAAAGTATATAATTGAAATTGCTTATGGAGGTTTTTTATAATTAGATTGCTAAAATAGGAACAATAAATCAAAAAAGGTTTACTGTTTTTTGTTTACTCAAATTTAATTTTAGAAAAAGGAGAAAATTCTCGGCGCATTTTATAATGTAGTTGTATCTAATACCCTAAGTAAAAAACTGCCTGAATTCAAAACTTGAGTTCAGGCAGTTTTGCGTAATAGTGTGAATAATCTGGGGTTAACTAGATAAAGACGAAGCCGACAATTAGATAGGCGACAAATGCCAAACCGCCACATATTAAGGCATAGGGCAATTGCGTTTTAACGTGGTCGATGTGGTCGGCAGCTGCACCGGTCGACGCTAAAATAGTTGTGTCAGAAAGAGGTGAACAGTGGTCGCCAAATACACCGCCGCCGGCGACTGCACCAAAACAGGCTGCGACTAATGGAGAAACGAGTCCGCCGCTAAACGTAAAGGCCAACGGAAGGGCAATTGGCATACATATGGCAAACGTTCCCCAAGATGAACCGGTTGAAAAGGCAATGATTGACGATACTAAGAATATAATTGCGGGCAGCATTTGCGGTGACAAGAAATTCTCTGTCGATTGAATAATATAGTTCGCAGTGCCCATATCCTTAGATAAGTGGTTTACCGAGTAGGCCAGCGCGAGGATGATAATAGCTGGTACGGCGCCTTTTATACCGCTGATAAAAGTGTCCATAATTTCTTTTAGCGGCACCCCTTGAATAAACATACTAATTGTCATAAATAACAGCGTGTAGAGAAATGCTTCCATTGTTTTGGCGGATTTCATGGCGATATATGTGCCGATTGCGATTGAAACAATCATTAGAACCGGGAAGATGAAGTTTAAGAAAACTCTTTGCTTAAGTTGGGGGTACGCTTCCATTTCAGTGAGTTCCTTGCCGATAAGTGGTTGACCGCCGTCTCTAATAACTTTACCAGTTTTGATGGCGCGTTCTTCGGCCTTCTTCATTGGACCAAAGTCTTTAATGATCTCTGCGGCGTTTAAGCCGACGAAGACAACCGTTATCAGGGCATATAGATTAAAGGGAATCGCCTTTATAAACAAGCCCATACCCTCTTCGGCAGTTGTGATGACGCCAATGCCGACGGAGAGGCCGGCGAGATATGCTGCCCAACCGGTGATTGGTACCAATACGCTGACCGGCGCTGCACCAGAGTCTGCGATATAAGATAATTTTTCGCGAGATATTTTGGCTTTATCCGTTAAATCTCGCATGACAGTTCCCGCGAAAAGTGGGCTAAATGAATCGCTAAAGTAGACGAAAAGTCCTAGAATCCATGCAATGATTTTTAAGCCTTTGCGACTTGGATTGCGTTTTTCTATGGCGTTGGTAAAACCCTGAATGGCGCCGGTTTTACGAAAATAAGCAACTAGAATTGCAATAAATGTGTTGAGTAGCATAACCCAAGCAAAGCTCGTCGTACCGAGACTCTGTTTTAACAATGTAGGGAATCCCAAGAATCCGCCACCAGTTAACAACGAGCCGACAAAGCATGCTGTACCGAGTGAAACGATTACGTTTTTAGTTGCGAAAGATAGTGCGATTGCTATTATTGCGGGTACTAACGATATCCATCCCATAGTAACAACTTCGTTCATTTTATCCTCCTTATTTTTTTAATTGTTCAAATAAATTTGAGCGCGTACTGGTTGCCGGTGGAGCCGCGTCCATGCTGGAGTAATCGATTTCTAATATATCTTCTGGTCTTATCCAGGGTATCGACTGAATTGCACTTGTCTCTTCATGTGTCAGGTGACCTTTGTAGACAGTTAAACTACGACGCAGATAGCCGTCTTTGCTGCATGCCGCTTTTACGCCATTGTCCATGATATTTAAGAAATGCGGTAATAGACATGCGGCGTAAGACGTCGATGTCGTATTCGCCATTGCACCGGGAATGTTGCTTACACAATAGTGGACAACGCCTTCTTCTACGTAACGTGGGTTTTCGTGAGTGGTTTCTTTAAACGTTTCGATGACGCCATAGTCGTTGCTAATGTCGACGATAACTGATCTCGGCTTCATCGTTTTTATCATTTTTCGCGTGATTAAATAATCTTTGTTTTGCTTTGGCCATTTTACCGAATTTATCAATAAATCAGTCTGTGGTAATAAAGATTCAATATTGTATTTAGTTGAATAGAGCGTATTTACGTGGCCACTATACTGCTTTTCAATGTCTCGTAAAACACTTAAATTAAGGTCGAGTACTGTCGTTTTACCGCCTAATCCGTAGATGACGCTCAAGGCGCTCTTGCCCACCAATCCAGCACCTAATATGATGACATTTGCGGAAGGGGCGCCACTTAGGCCGCCTATAAACTTTCCGTTCCCACCATTGATGTTTAACAGCGAAGTGATGCCCATGACGGCACCTAGTTTACCGGCTGCCTCACAATTTGGTGAGCCGTGGCGATGACTGTCTTCGGCAGTGAAGGCAATCACTTTTTTTTCTAAAAGTTTCGCCACTTCTTCGGGATGAGCAGCGGGATGAATGCAGCTGAATAATATTTGATTTTCGCGAAAGTGCGGATAGTCTGTTGCGTCAAATTCTTTGACTTTTGCTACGATGTCGCACAGTTGATAGATTTCCTGAGCGCTGTCTACAATGGTTGCGCCGACTGCTTGATAACTACGATCGCTAAATCCGGCGCTAACCCCAGCTCGACTTTGAATAAATACGCTGTGCCCGCGCGCGCTTATTGAATGTACCTCTGCAGGTGTTGCGACGACGCGATACTCGCCTAATTTAGTGTCTTTTAAAACACCGAATTTCATATTACACCTCCCTTTTAAACTCAGTTTATTGACATGCCCCTCTCTTTAATTGTTATCATAGATTTAATCTACAGAAAAGCGATAAAATATGGTATAATATATCAAATGTGACGATATTTAAAAAGATTGAGCAAAATAGCCATTTTCAGGAGATTGTTATGAAAGAAAATTTAGAAACTTTTTTAAAAATTGTTGAAACTGGCAGCTTGAGCGGGGCGTCTAGAGAACTCTTTGCGGCACAGTCGACGGTTAGTAGTAGACTAAAGCGCTTGGAGAAGGAACTTGGCTTTATACTAATCAATAGGGAAAAGGGAAGAAAAACTGTAAAATTGACATTAAAGGGAAAGGAATTTGTACCAATTGCCAATCGACTTTTATCAAATTTTAATGAAGTTCATCGGCTGAGTAACGATGAGATACGCTACAATGTTAACTTTTCCTGCCCTGAAAGTATTTGTTGCTATTTGTTAAAAGATTTTATATGTGATTTAAAGAGTGAGGGCATTATTAATCTAAATGTCACGTCGTTGTGGAACGATTTAACTTATCATAAAATGGAGATTATGGAGGATGACGTCGGTTTGGTGACGCGTGTTTATCACACGAATAGTTTGCATCAGTATCCGTTTTATCGCGAAGCGTTAGTGGCAGTTTACAATTCCGACTACAGCGATTATCGCGAAGTCTATAATAGTGATCAGTTAAGCGCTACCGATGGCATCTATTTCGATTGGGGCGATCGCCTTGAAATGTGGACGCGCGAACACTTTGAGACGCCAGATAATTTTGGTATTAGAATAGATACGCCGGGCTTAATACAGTGTTTGTTGAAAGAAAAACAGGCATGGGCGATTGTGCCTTTTTCAATTTATAGACAACTAAAAGCAACTCAATCAATTGAAATTATCTCGTTAAAAGACGAATTGCCAGAAAGGGAGATTTACTTACTTATCCCATCGTGTAATCGTTTGTTTACAAAGGAGATGATTCAAAATTTTTGTATACAATTGATAGATTACGTCACTGGAAAAGTTAATAACATAAATCAGGATGAAATCGGCGATATTCTCAATGATGATTTGTTTGCCGATTTATAATTGTCTTATATATGTAGAAGATTATCAGTTTGTCTTAGATTACATTGTCAATCATTGTATAAATGCGAAAATAGTTTTAAAATAGAGTGTTGCGCATCCCGTTCATCGATGTCAACTCAGCGCTTAAAATCGTCAATTTGTGTTGATTTGTCGGTTGGTTTGTGTTAATCTATTAGTGTAATTTAAACGTGTATAAGGATTAGTATTTGTGGCGTGTGCAAAGAGAGGCGACGGTCGCTGTAAACTATTTTTATTTTTTGAGGAGGAAAGCATGCACTACGATCACAAGGCCATAGAAAAAAAGTGGCAGGACTATTGGTATAGTAGCGATATATTTAAAGCGGAGGGACCGGATAGCGCTAAGGAAAAGTTATTTTTATTGGTCGAGTTTCCCTATCCGTCGGGCAAGGGCTTACACGTCGGGCACCCGCGCCCCTATACGGCGCTCGACATCGTGGCGCGCAAGCGCCGTTTTGAAGGCTATAATGTATTGTTTCCAATGGGTTGGGACGCCTTTGGTCTGCCGACTGAAAACTATGCGATTAAAAACAAAATACATCCGCGCATTGCGACCGATGACAATATCGCCAATTTTAAAAAGCAACTGAAGTCAATTGGCTTTTCGTTCGACTGGTCGCGCGAAATCGACACGACCGATCCCAATTACTACAAGTGGACGCAGTATATTTTCTTAAAGTTATTGGAAAACGGCTTGGCGTATAAAGACAAGTTGGCGATCAACTGGTGTCCGAGCTGTAAAATTGGTCTCGCCAACGAAGAAGTCGTGCAGGGTTGCTGTGAGCGCTGCGGCGGCGAAGTGCACAAGCGCGACAAAGAGCAGTGGATGCTCAAGATTACCGCCTATGCCGAAAAATTGATTAAAGACTTGGACTTAGTCGACTATATCGCGCGCGCCAAAATACAACAGCGCAACTGGATCGGCAAGTCAGAAGGTGCCGAAATTGAGTTTCCGGTCAGCGATGGTGACGACGTCTTAAAAGTTTACACGACGCGCCCCGACACGATTTACGGCGCGACCTATATGGTCATCGCACCGGAGCATCCGCTGGTCGAAAAATACGCCGAGAAAATCGAAAATATCGACGACGTGCGTCAATATCAAGTCGCCGCCAATAAAAAGTCCGACTTTGAGCGCACTGAGCTGGTCAAAGAAAAGACTGGCGTCGAATTAAAGGGCATTGCGGCAATTAATCCAATTAGCGAGAAAGCAATTCCAATTTGGATTTCCGACTACGTCATGATGGGCTACGGTACCGGCGCAATTATGGCGGTTCCCGCACACGATCAGCGCGACTATGAATTTGCCGTTAAATTTGAATTGCCAATCGTCGAAGTCATCTCCGGTGGTGATATTTCTACTGAGGCCTATTCGGGCGATGGTAAACTGGTCAATTCGCCGTTAATCGACGGCTTAGACGTCGCCGAAGCGAAGGCAAAAATGATTAAAATTGTCGAAGATAAGGGCATTGGCGTCGCCAAAGTCAACTATAAACTGCGCGACTGGGTCTTTTCGCGTCAGCGCTACTGGGGCGAGCCAATTCCGGTCGTACATTGTGAAAAGTGCGGTACTGTGCCGTTGCCCTACGACCAGCTGCCGTTGACATTGCCCGACGTCGAAAGTTATGAACCGACTGATACCGGCGAATCGCCACTGGCGGCGATAGAAGACTGGGTCAACACGACTTGTCCGACGTGTGGCGAGGCGGCTAAAAGAGAAACCGATACCATGCCGCAGTGGGCAGGGTCTTCGTGGTATTTCCTGCGCTATACCGATCCGCACAACGACGCGGCATTTGCCAGTGAAGCTGCCCTTAAATATTGGTTGCCGGTCGATTGGTACAATGGCGGCATGGAACACACGACGCTGCACTTGCTGTATTCGCGTTTTTGGCATAAGTTTTTATACGATATCGGCGCAGTGCCGACTGTCGAACCCTATATCAAGCGCACCTCGCACGGTATGATTATGGGTGAAAACAACGAAAAAATGTCCAAATCGCGCGGCAATGTCGTCAATCCGGACGATGTCGTTGAAGAATTTGGCGCCGACACCTTGCGCACCTATGAAATGTTTATCGGCGACTTTGAAAAGTCGGTCTCCTGGTCGATGAACGGCGTTAAGGGCTGCCGTAGATTCCTCGACAGAGTTTGGAATTTACAGGACATTTTAGTCGATGGCGACGCTTACAGCGCAGAGCTCAATTCGACTGTTCACAAGATGATTAAAAAGGTCAGCGAAGACTATGAACGCATGAAGTATAACACGGCGATTGCCACGATGATGGCGTTTTTAAACGACGTATCGAAGAAAGGCGAGATCAACCGCGCCGAATACAAGACGTTGCTGCACCTATTAAATCCGGTAGCACCGCACATTACAGAAGAAATTTGGCAGAATTTGGGCTTTGCTAAAACGATGCACGAAACGGCTTGGCCGACTTATGACGACGCGGCTTTACAAGAGGCGGTCGTCGAAATGCCGGTTCAAATTAACGGTAAAGTTAAAACCGTCGTCGCCGTGCCAAAGGGCTCTGATAATAAAGCGGTGGAAGAAATCGTTATGGCAGACGAAAAGGCGCAGCGCGCCTTAAATGGCTTAAGCGTCGTCAAATTTATCGTCGTACCCGATAAAATTGTCAATATCGTCGTTAAGAAGTAGTTGAAAAAGTGGAAAGTAGAAAGTAGAAAGTGGAAAGTAGAAAGTAGAAAGCGGAAAGTAGAAAGCGGAAAGTGGAAAGTCGTCATCACTAGAAATGACAGTGTGGAATTTTGCAGTATCGAGAGAATAGTACACAATGAGTTATAGTTAATATGAGGAGGATAATATGTTAAAAATCATTCACACAGACAATGCACCAAAGGCAGTAGGACCGTATTCACAGGCAGTGCAGGGCGGTAACACAGTTTTTGTTTCCGGTCAAATTCCGGTCGATCCGGCAACTGGCAAAGTCGTCGAAGGTGGTATTCAAGCCGAGACGACGCAGAGCTTGGAAAACGCCAAGGCAATTTTGGCAGAAGCCGGTCTAACCTTTAACGACGTCATGAAAGTAACGGTCTACCTCGACAAAATTTCAGATTTCGCGGCAATGAACGAAATTTACGCAAAGTATTTTGTCGACCACAAGCCGGCACGTGCCGCATTTGAAGTCGGCGCATTGCCTTTAGGCGTCGCTGTAGAAATTGAGATGATCGCTTACAAAGGCTAGGGATTAAAAAAGCAGCTTCCGTTATAGAAGCTGTTTTTTATTTTCCCAACATCTTTCGATATTCTCGATCGAGTTTTTCCACGCTTTCCATGTCGCCAATTTGATAATAATAAGCCGCCTTTGTTATATAGTAGTCCTCAGATTGACGATAGGCGTTGAGCTGAAAGACAAAGCCTCCGACGATTGTGAACAACAGTAGAATTGCCAGCGGTTTGAAAAAGCGGTAGGGCACGCGCGGCACGACTAGTGAATAGACGATAAAACCGCCGATAAAGCCAAATAGGTGACCGGCAATATCGATATTGGGCACGATAAACGTCAATAGTACATTGACGCCAATTAGGGTCAGAATACTGTTGCCGAAGACGTGTAAATAGAGCTCTTTATTGAGTAGATAGAGATAGAGGTGGTAAGCCATAAAACCGTAGATGACACCGGATGCGCCGAGCGAAACGTTGGGCACAAAAATAAACGAGCCGACGCTGGCGATAATGCCAATCAGAATATAGCTTATTGCATAGCGCCAACGCCCCAATTGAAATTCGATGACCGAGCCAAAGTAGTAGAGGGCGATGTTGTTAAAGACCAAATGTTGAATTGAACCGTGTAAGAAAATGGGCATGATTAAATGCCAAAATTTGTAGTCGGCAATTCTAAAGTTGACTTTGGCACCAAAGTTTACCAAGGTCGCATAGGATAGCTTCCAATCAAATACCATCATCGCAGCAAACAGCAAAGTATTGATGGCGATGATGGCGTAAGTAAGGGTAGGTTTTCTAGTCATTTTGATAAAAGGACTCCTCAATCACCTATTTCATGAATTTTGCAGCGGCGCTTTGCAGCATTTCCTGCCAGTTGCCAAACTTGGACTTTTCACCGACGAATTTATTCAGCGCATCGAGCGGTAAATTTTTGACGTCTGCAAGTTTTGAAACATCAAAGCCACCGGCGCTAAAGAAACTTGTGATATCGCCAAACTGCGTGTTTTCTTTCATAAACGAATTGTCGAAAACGTCCGTAAGACCTTCCGGCAACTTGTCTAAGTATTGATCCAAGTCCTGTCCTGTAACGCTTTCTGCCATATTTTTTACATTGTCAAGTAAACCCATAATTTCCTCCATATTTTTATACTATTATTTACAACATATATACCAAATGTGAAGCGTTTTAATCAAAGATTAGCGAATGATAGATAAATATTCTGGGTTAAATTAGTAGTAGGTAATTGAGCAATTGAACGCCCAGCGCAAAAAAATAACAAATATTTTGCAAAATGTCATAAAGTTTAATTGATTTTTTTAGGCAAACAAGTTAGAGTATAAGTGTAATAAAAATTGAGGAGAGTATATGAAAAAAATATTAATCACCGGTGCATTGGGACAGATTGGATCAGAGCTAATTATTGCCCTAAGCGAACGATATGGCTCAAATAATGTGGTAGCTTCGGACATCGTCGACGCCCCGCAGTTGGACTGCGTGTACGAAAAGTTAGACGTCACGGATTTTGCGTCGTTTGACGATCTCTGCAATAAGTATAAATTCGATGAAGTATACCACTTGGCGGCGATATTATCTGCCGTCGGCGAGGCAAAGCCGGATTTGCTTTGGCAGGTCAATATGGCAGGGCTTAAAAACGCACTAGACTTGGCAAAGCGATACGAATTCAAATTGTTTGCCCCTAGTTCTATTGCCGCTTTCGGTTCTTCTACGCCACTCGACCAGACGCCGCAGGTGACCGTGCAGAGACCGACGACGATGTACGGTGTTTCTAAAGTCGCGGGCGAATTACTGTGTGATTACTATCACTTAAAGTATGGCGTAGACGTAAGAGGACTGCGTTTTCCGGGATTAATATCCAATAAGCAAATGCCCGGTGGCGGCACTACCGATTACGCTGTACACATTTACTACGACGCCTTAAAATGCGGCAAGTATACCAGTTACATTGCCGAGGGCACTTATCTAGACATGCTCTATATGCCGGATGCCATCGAGGGAATACTCGATTTAATGGCGGCTGACGGCAGCAAACTCAAAAATCGCAATGCCTATAACATCACTGCAATGAGCATCGATCCGAAGTGCATTGCCAACTCTATTAAAAAGCAAATAGCCAATTTTGAAATAGATTATCAAGTTGATCCCGTCAGGCAGGCAATTGCCGAATCGTGGCCGAATAGCTTGGACGATTCGGCGGCGCGTGCCGAGTGGGGCTGGAATCCCAAATACGATTTAGATAAAATGACAGAAGATATGTTAAGTGAATTAAGAGAGAAGATTGGAAAGGAGTAGCTATGTTTACAAATCAGTCAATTGAAAAAGGGATGCAAATTAAGCTCGACAAGACGTTGCCAGAGTATCCAACCTTTAAAGAGGGTATTCGCCGCGCGCCTAAGCGCGAGTTTACATTGACAAAGAATCAGACGAAAATTGCTTTGAAAAACGCTTTGCGCTACATTCCGGAAGAGTTACACGAAACACTCGCACCGGAATTTTTGGACGAACTGTTGACGCACGGCCGCATTTACGGCTACCGCTATCGCCCGCAGGGCGCGCTATCGGGTAAACCGATTGATGAATACAAGGGCGCTTGTACAGAAGGTAAGGCAATTCAGGTGATGATTGACAACAATCTCGATTTTGACATTGCGCTCTATCCATATGAACTCGTCACCTATGGCGAAACTGGACAGGTTTGTCAAAATTGGATGCAGTATCGTTTGATTAAAAAGTATTTAGAAGTGATGACGCAAGAGCAGACTTTAGTCGTAATGAGTGGTCATCCACTCGGACTCTTTAAGTCTTCGCCGGAGGCGCCGCGCGTCATTATAACTAACTCAATTATGGTCGGCATGTACGACAATCCAGAATGGCAGAACAAGGCGCAGGCGATGGGTGTCGCCAACTACGGTCAAATGACAGCCGGCGGTTGGATGTATATTGGACCGCAGGGCATCGTACACGGTACATTTAATACCGTTATGAACGCCGGTCGCTTAAAGCTCGGCATCAAGGGCGATCAAGACCTCGCCGGCGTACTCTACGTCACATCTGGTCTCGGCGGCATGAGTGGTGCTCAAGGTAAAGCGGTTAAGATTGCCAATGGCGTCGGCATTATCGCCGAAGTAGACTTCTCGCGCGTGATGACGCGCTACGAGCAGGGCTGGGTTGACAGTTATACCGATTCTTGCGAAAAGGCTTTTGCCGAAGCAAAAGAATACATGGACAAAGGCGAGGGTAGAGCAATCGCCTTCCACGGCAACGTGGTCGACTTACTCGATTACGCCTTGGCAAATGACGTTAAAATCGACTTGTTGTCCGACCAGACATCTTGTCACGTACCTTACGACGGCGGCTACTGCCCGCAGGGTATGACGTTTGACGAGCGCACCGAAATGCTCGCAAACGACAAAGAGACCTTTATGAAAAAAGTCGACGCGTCGTTGCAAAAGCACTATCGCGTCGTCAAGGCGTTGGTCGACAAGGGATCTTACTTCTTCGACTATGGCAACGCCTTTATGAAAGCCGTTTACGACACTGGTATTACTGAAATCACTAAAAATGGCGTCGACGAGTCAGAGGGTTTTATCTTCCCATCTTACGTCGAAGACATTATGGGACCGATGCTGTTTGACTATGGCTATGGTCCGTTCAGATGGGTTTGCCTATCCGGTAAGCCGGAAGATTTGCGCAAGACAGACCACGCTGCAATGAACTGCATCGACCCGAATAGACGCGGTCAAGATAGAGATAACTACGTTTGGGTGCGCGATGCCGAAGAAAATAAATTGGTCGTCGGTACACAGGCGAGAATTCTCTATCAAGATGCACTGGGCAGACTCAAAATTGCACTCAAATTCAATGAAATGGTTCGCAATGGCGAAATTGGTCCGGTTATGCTCGGTCGCGACCACCACGACACGGGTGGTACTGATTCGCCGTTTAGAGAGACGTCAAATATTAAAGACGGCTCAAATGTGATGGCTGAAATGGCAGTGCATTGCTTCGCCGGTAATGCCGCTAGGGGCATGACGATGATCGCCTTACACAATGGCGGTGGCGTCGGTATCAGCAAGTCTATTAACGGCGGTTTCGGCATGGTGTTAGACGGTTCTGAGCGCGTCGATACAATCTTGAAGCGCGCCATGCCGTGGGATACGATGGTCGGCGTCGCCAGACGAAACTGGGCGCGCAATGAAAACGGCGTATCGACGTGTATTGAATACAACGAAATCAAGAAAGATACCGACCATATTACACTTCCGTACTTGGCTGACGACGCATTGGTCGATCGCCTAGTCGAAGAAAAATATTAAACGAGTTTCATATTTATTTTACATAATGAGGAGGAAACAAAAATGAGTAAGGTAGTACAATGTGTGCCCAACTTTTCTGAGGGGAGAGACACGGAAAAAATCGAAAGAATTTTAAATGCCTTTCGCGGCAAAGAAGGCGTCAAGTTACTCGACTATTCGAGCGACAAGGACCACAACCGTTCAGTTGTCACTTTAGTCGGTGAACCGCAGGCGGTGAAGAACGCCGTCGTCGAAGCCGTCGGACTTGCTAAGGTCGAAATCGACATGACGAAACACGAAGGGCAACACCCCAGAATGGGCGCCGTTGACGTCGTTCCATTTATTCCGATTAAGGAAATGGACATTGAAGAGTGCGTGGCATTGGCTAAAGAAACTGCTGCTGAAATGAACAGCAAGCACGGTGTACCGGTATTCTTATACGAAAAAGCAGCATCGGCAGCACACCGTGAAAACCTCGCCAAAGTGCGCAAGGGTCAATTTGAAGGCATGTTTGAAAAAGTTAAAGAAGAAGAGTGGAAACTCGACTACGGTACGGAGTGTCACCCGACTTACGGCGTAACGGCTGTCGGCGCGCGCATGCCGCTGGTGGCATTTAACGTATTGCTCGACACCGACAACCTCGACATCGCCAATAAAATTGCCAGAAACGTACGTCACTTAAACGGCGGTTTAAGATACGTCAAGGGCATTGGCATCGACATGCCAGAGCGCAAGATTACTCAGGTGTCAATGAATATGACGGACTATACAAAAACGCCGCTCTACCGCTCATTTGAATTGATTAAGGTAGAGGCGAGACGCTATGGCGTCAACGTCATCGGTTCGGAAATTATCGGCTTAGTGCCGATGGAGGCGATGATTAGCACAGCTGAATGGTATTTGGGCGTCGAAGACTTCTCTATCGAACAAGTATTGGAAAAGAGGATGATGGAATAATGGCAAATAAAGTAGTATTAATCAATGCCAGTGAACTCGTCACCAGCTCGGGGCATGCCGCTAAATGCGGCGCTGCCATGGGCGAAATCGGCGTCATCAAAGATGGCGCAGTCGCCATGGCGGACGGCGTGATTACGCACGTCGGCAAGACGGAAGACGTCGTCAATGCAATCGACATTGCCGATTACGAAGTCTACGACGTCAGCGGCAAGACGATTATGCCGGGCTTTATCGACCCGCATACGCACCTCGTCTTTGGCGGCTATCGCCAAGACGAGTACGGCTGGCGCCTAGAGGGTCAAACCTACGTTGAAATTATGGAGAAGGGCGGCGGCATCAACAATTCTGTACGCCATACCGAAGAGTCGACCTTTCAGGAACTATTCGACCTCGGCATCAAGCGCCTCGATTCCATGCTCAGCTTTGGCGTGACCACTGTCGAGGGCAAATCGGGCTACGGCTTATTTAAAGACACTGAGCTCAAGCAGCTCAAAGTCTACAAGGCATTAAAGCGCGAACATCCGCTCGACATCGCCGTTACATTCTTGGGACCGCACTCGGTGCCAAAGCAGTACAAGGGCAATGAAATGGCATTTATCGACTATCAAATCGAAGAGTGTTTACCGGCGGTAAAAGAACTTGGCGTCGCCGAGTTCGCCGACATTTTCTGTGAGAAGAACGTCTTTGAAATTGAAGAGTCGCGCAAATTTTTGACGGCTGCCAAGAAAATGGGCTTTAAACTTAAAGTTCACGCCGACGAGATCGTTTCGTTGGGCGGCGCGGAATTGGCTGCTGAAGTCGGTGCGGTTTCTGCCGATCACCTCCTGCAGGCATCCGATCAAGGCATTGCCGATATGATTGAAAAGGGCGTCGTTGCAACGCTGTTGCCGATTACTGCCTTTAGCTTAAAAGAACACTACGCCAGAGCGCGCTACATGATCGACAACGGCGCGGCGGTCGCCTTGGCAACTGACCTCAATCCGGGCAGCTGCTTTAGCGAGTCGACGCCACTGTTGATAGCGTTGGCGACAATACACATGAATATGACGATTGAAGAGACGATTACGGCGCTGACGTTAAATGCGGCAGCTGCTATCGATCGCGCCGACAGCATTGGCAGTCTCGACGTCGGCAAACAAGCCGATATCGTCGTACACGAATTCCCGTCTTATAAGTATTTGCCGTATCACATTGGCGTGACGACGGCAGAAGTCGTCTTTAAGAAGGGCGAAATTGTATACGAAAGACCATTCTAGGAGGAAATATGTTAGCAGAATACAAAGTAACGGAGTTTTTAAACGAACTCCACTCTGATTCACCGGCACCGGGCGGCGGCAGCGTTGCGGCTTTAAATGGCGCCGTGGCGGCTTCTTTAATCGGCATGGTTGCCAATTTGACAATCGGCAAGAAAAACTACGCCGAAGTAGAATCAGAAATGATGCAAATTAGAGATAAAATGGCTGAAATTAAAGATAAATTTGTCGCTTTAATCGACGAAGATGCCAATTCTTTTAACGGCGTCATCGCCGCGTTTAAAATGCCAAAGGAAACGGACGAAGAAAAAGCGGCGCGCACGGCGGCAATTCAAAGCGGTTACAAAGAGGCTATCGCCGTTCCATTTGACGTCGCCAAGTCTGCTGCGGAACTCTTTGAAGATATCGAAGTCGTCGTCAAAAAGGGCAATAAGAACGCCGAATCAGATGGTTTGGTAGCGGCGCTTTCAGTTAGAACGGCGATTATCAGCGCACTTTTAAACGTCGAAATCAATTTGTCGAGCGTCAAGGATAGCGCGTACGTTGAAAAGATGCAAGCCGAAGTCGCAGGGCTTAAAAAGCTCGCCGATGAGGGGGAGCAGCGTATAATGGCAATGAAAACGTTTTAGTCTCATCCCTATGGAGTGTCATTCCGAGCAAGGTCGAGGGATCTCGCTTTTAAAGTCTCTCGCTTATGGAGAAATCTCGCATTATAGCCGGGGTTTCTCCAATTTGTTTGAAAGGAGCAATTGTGAAATTATTTATTGTAGACGCATTTACGGAAACGCCATTTGGCGGCAATCCCGCCGGCGTGGTCATTTTGCCACAGGGGGGCGATTTTCCGAGTGAGCAAATCATGCTCAAGATTGCCGCAGAGCTGAGGTATTCGGAAACGGCATTTATCAAGCAATTGGCTGCGGATCGCTTTAATATCAGATATTTTACGCCGGCAGCTGAAGTCGATTTGTGCGGTCATGCGACGATTGCTTCTTTTTACACGCTTTTGTCGGAAGGCTATGTCGAGGTCGGCAAAACTTATCTCAACCAAACGCTCGCCGGCAATTTAAACGTGGCAATATCAAAAGACGCAATTTTAATGGATATGGCTGAGCCCAAGCTGTTAGAGGCGATTCCGGACGGCGCTGCCGTCGACGAGCTGTATCGCGTAATGGGCTTGCAGAGTAAGGGGCAAGGTATTTATGCAGCCGACGATTCGATTAATCTAAAGCCATATAAGGCGTCGACTGGTTTAATCGATATCATGTTGCCGGTCGCAGACGAAGCGGCGCTCAATGCAATAGCACCCGACTTTGCGGCTTTGACTGCACTTTCCAAACAATATGGCGTCGTCGGCGTACACGCCTTTACCGTCAATTCAGCTGACGGCAACGTGCACGCTAGAAACTTTGCACCGCTTTACGAGATAGACGAAGAGGCAGCCACGGGCACGTCAAATGGTGCGCTGGCTTACTATTTATATCGACATGGCATTTTAAAAGAGGATCAATTGTTGACAGTGGTACAGGGCGAAAAAATGCAGCGACCATCAAAAATTGTGGCGCGCCTCGTCAAAGTCGACGGCGCTGAAAGCGTTAAGGTCGGTGGTACTGCTGTTATGCTCGCCAAAGGTGAGCTCAGACTGTAGATAAATGCCCAAACCTTGTTTCTGCGTCCATGCAGCATTTACGTATGCATAGAAAAGTATTTTCGCATGCATAGAATTGAAACGAAAGCACTGCGCTTATATCGACGGCAGGTATCATTCTTTTAGGCGGCAGCGCTACGCTACAAACTACCGCTACAAAGAACAATACCTCCCGTCGCGCTTCGGAGCGCGTTGCGTAAAAGCCACACGAGGTGGCTTTAGCGAGGCTTTGCAGGAGGGAACTACGCAGCGTTAGCATAAGCGCTTCGATAAATTCCACCACTGCCCCGATAAACGAGGAGTCGTGCCGCAATTTAAAGTGCCAATAAAGCCAAGTGCGGCGTTGCTTTCCACTTTCTACTTCATTAGGACATAACATGAATAAAATAACGAAAATAATGACGATTATAATAATTGTCATCGCACTTGTCGGCTGTCAAGCTAAACCGGTAGAACCCAATGCCAGTGACACTACTCAGCCGCAAGTACAAATAAAACAGAATAAAAATTTAAAGAGCATCCAGATTATGGCGATGGATACCGTAATGGATATCAGCGCGGCAGGTGTCGAAGACGCGGTCTTTGCCGACGTCGAGGCGCGCGTCAGACAGCTTGAATCGCTGCTCTCGACGACCGATCAGGACAGCGAGATCTATCGCATAAATCGCGATTCGGTCGGGTCGATATCCAAAGATACGGCTGCACTCCTTGCTAAAGCGCTACAACTTTGTCACGAAACAGATGGCGCGCTCGACATTTCGATTTATCCAATTGTCAAACTGTGGGGCTTTACCACTGGCCAGTATCGCGTGCCGCAGGAACGTGAAATAGCCGACTTACTCGACTTTGTAGATTTTACTAAGGTCGAAGTAGCTGACGATCAAGTGACTTTACAGCCGGGTATGCAAATAGATTTGGGCAGTATTGCCAAGGGCTATACCGGCGACCAGATCATCGAGATTCTAAAATCCGCCGGTGCGCAGTCGGCACTACTCAATTTGGGTGGCAATGTGCAGACCATCGGCAGCAAACCGGACGGAAAAAAATGGCGCATTGGCGTTAAAGATCCAATTCAAAAGGACGTTTTGGGCATTGTCGAGGTGGCAGATAAAGTGGTTATCTCATCGGGCAGTTACGAGCGCTATTTTGAAGACGAAAATGGACAAACCTTGGCGTCTATAGTGATGCGCTGTCGACGTCGCTCTATATTATGGGTTTGGATAGCGCAATTGATTTTTGGCGCGCGGCGCAAAATTTTGATGCCGTCTTCGTCACCGAGGATCAAGTCGTTTACATTACGCCGGGGTTAAAAGACAGTTATTCGTTTGCTAAAAAGTATCAGGGCAGGGAGCTGGTCGTAATAGAAAGATAGAAAAAAAGAGTTGCCTATTCGTAGACAACTCTTTTTGCGTTCGATATTATGTATTTGCTGCTAAGTAATGTCATCCGAGCAAGGTCGAGTGCTCTTTTTTTATACGATTGAAACGAAAGCACTGCGCTTATATCGACGGCAGGAATTATTCTTTTAGGCGGCAGCGCTACGCTACAAACTACCGCTACAAAGAACAATACCTCCCGTCGCGCTTAGCACTTTCTGACAATCGCCTTACATGCTCTTCCAGATTAACAGCTATTACTTTCCTTTATTATTGCTTATTCTTCATAAACTGATAACAAGTCTTTACGCCGTAGCCAGTAGCGCCTCTATCGTAGTAGCCAGACGGCTTGTCTAAGTGGGCAATCGGCGCGATATCGACGTGTACCCAAGGCTTATCTTCGACGAATTCGCCGAGGAACATGCCGGCTGTAATCGTACCCGGTGCGCCGGCGGAGTTTGTCAGGTCGGCGTCTTTGTGCTTAATCAGTTCTTTGTATTCCGGATAAATCGGCAGGCGCCATACTTTTTCGCCAACTTCTTTGGCTGCTGTTTCGTATTCGCCATAGATTTCGTCATTGTTGGAAAGACCGGCGGCGCAGCCTGAGCCAAATGCCATAACTGCGGCACCCGTCAGCGTTGCAAAGTCAAATACGCTACAGACTTTTTCTTCTCGAATGATATAGGTAATGGCGTCGATTAGCGTCAAGCGCCCTTCGGCGTCAGTGTTGCCGATGAAAATTGTCTTACCGTTCATGCTGCTGATGATGTCGCCCGGAAAGTAGGCGTCCGGTCCAATTAAGTTTTGGCAAGCTGCTACGACGGCGGTGACATTGATTTTTAGTTTGGCGTCGGCGATTGCCTTCATGGCGCCAATAACAGTGGCTGAACCGCCCATATCCATTTTCATGTCGAGCATAGAAGGTGTCGGCTTAAGCGAATAACCGCCCGAATCATAGGATAAGCCCTTACCGACCAAGCCGTAAACCGGTGCGTCTGCCGCTGCGCCGCGATAGCGCATCACAATGAATTTTAAGGGGTTTCTCGTCGAGCCCTGAGCGACTGCCAAATAGGCGTGCATGCCCAGTTCGCGCACTTTATCTTCTTCGTAGACGAGCACTTCAAAGCCAGACGCTTTAGCGCATTCTTGAACGGTTTCAGCCATTTTGGCGGGCGTCATAATATTTGCCGGTTCGTCGACCATGTAGCGCGCTAAGTTTTGCGCCTCGGCGAGTTTGACGGCTTCGTCGACAGCGTCCTGATGGTCGGCTTTATCGGCGATGATTAGCGTTTCAAAGCAATTTTCTTTGCGCTTTGATTTGAACTTGTCAAATTTATACTGGCTCAGTGCGGCGAATTCAGCTAAAATTGCATAGCTCTTTGTGCTGTCGAGACCATTGCCTTGCAACGTGATTGCCACGCTGCCATATCTTTGACCGCGCACTTCGGCAAAGAATTTGTGGGCTAAGAAGCGCAGGTCATCAAAAGTAGCTTCGCTGGCTTCTTTGCCAATTGTGCAGATGTAAAATGGCTTACTGGCGACGTAAAAGAGTTTGCAGTCGTTGCCGTCAAAGTTGAGCGTTTCTCTAGTTACACAGGCGTCTACTTCACTTTTGATGACATCCGGAATTAAACTTTGATCGTAGTCTTTATAAATAAAAATTGCTTGACTGTCGAATTGTTCATGATTTAAACTTTCATTAAATAGTATTTTCATTAATACCCTCCTATATATTACAATTGACTGCGATAGATTATAACTGTATTATATCATAAAAAAGCACCATAATAAAATAATTTATATGTATAAATTGCTTTGGCATGGTTCGGGGCATATGGCTTATGAAGCAGCAAATGATTGGTAGTTACTTAAAAACTAAATACGGTCGAAAGATTTATAAACTCAGCATCGATGGCGGTTTTAGCTGTCCAAATCGCGACGAATTGGGACGCGGCGGATGCCTTTTTTGCAGTGCGCGCGGCTCCGGTGACTTTACACCAGAGCACAGTTTGACTTTTGCCGAACAAGTGGCACGACAAAAGCGACAACTCGCCAAAAAATGGCAAGAAATCACTGAGATAAGCGGCGAACGGGCGTTTTTAATTCACTTTCAAAACTATTCGGCTACCTATGCGCCAATTGAAAGACTGCAAAGGCTATATGGCGAAGCGCTGGCGCTGGACGATGTGCTCGGTTTGGTCATTTCGACCAGACCGGATTTAATCGCCGCTGAACACGCCGATTTATTTGCGCGATTTCCAATCGAATGGGTTGAACTGGGCTTACAATCTGCCAACGATGGAACGCTCAGTGCACTTAACGTCGGCTACTGTCGCAGCGATTTTAGCGCTGCTGTCAACAAACTTAAAAGTTGGAACATTCCGGTAGTCGCCCATATTATTTACGGCTTGCCGGGCGAAGCTGACGACGATTTCTTTGAAACGGTGCGTTATTTGTCAGAATTGGGGATATTTGGCGTTAAAATTCACATGCTCAACATCGTCAGCGACAGTGCCTTGGCAAATCAAAGGACGGCACAGCAGTGGCGCGATAGCATGCCCAGTATGGAGCAATACGTCAGTGCCGTGCGCAAAGCGCTCGACATATTGCCACAAGAAATGGTGATTCATCGCTTGACCGGCGATGGCGATCAGAATAAGTTAATTGCACCGCTGTGGGTTAAAAATAAGCGCAAGGTGTTAAATTCAATTTTAAAAAAATAGAAAAACGCTGTAATTTCAGTGTTTTTTTTTGTATAATTTATGTGGAAGCAACATTATGGTATTATTTAACCCAGATTATTCACGCCAATATGTGAAAATCGCTATAAGATTTGAAAATAGGTGTTTTATAAAAAGTGGTGTGAATATTCTGGGTTTAACACAATGGAGGTAAATATGGCAGTAAAACCATTATCGGTAGAAGCCCTTACCAGTAAATGCGACGCGAGACAGTTTAAGTTTGAGACCACAAAAGATCTCGATCCGCTACAGGGACTAATAGCACAGGAAAAGGCGATGAAGGCAATTGACTTTGGACTTTCCATTAAAAAGCGCGGGTACAATGTCTACGTCTCCGGCAATTGGGGTAGTGGTCGTACCAGCTACGTCATGCAAAAAGCGGAAAAGCAAGCAGCTAGTCAAGCAGTGCCCTGCGACTGGCTCTACGTCTACAACTTTAAAGACGCGCGCAATCCAAAGGCGATTTTTACGGCGCCCGGACAAGGCGTTGCATTTGTCAAGGCGATTGAAGGAACGATTCTCGCCCTGAGAAACAATATAAAGAAACTTTTTTTATCGAAAGAATACGAAAATAGCAAATCGCAGCTCTTTGCTGCCTATCATCAGGAAATGAATAAAATCATTGAAGCGCTCAACGTCATCGCCGAAAAGCATGGTTTTAAGTTTTCTGAAAACGAAAAGGGACTCGTCAGCATTCCGTTAAAAGATGGCGAAGTCATGTCGGAAGAAGAATATAATCAATTGACTGACGAAGAACTGGAAGATATGCGCGCGCGCACCGAAAAACTGACCTCGGAAAGCGTCGAACACTTCAATCAATTGCGCAGTGCGGAGGCGTCTTATCGCGAAAAGCTCAGTGCGCTAGACAGTCAAAGTGGTTCTAAGCTGGTCAGTTTTCAACTCGAAAAAGTGGCGCAGGCATTTGAATTAAACGATAGTTTAAAGCAGTACTTCATTGACTTGGCGGCAGATGTCGTCGAAAATATCGAGCGCTTTAAAGGCGAACCGCAAGCCGAGACCAATAATCCTATGGGCATGTTTGTCAAGCAGGATCCAGAGGCTTTCTTTGAACGCTATCGCATTAACCTCTTAGTTGACCACGCCGCAGAAAAGCACGCGCCAATCGTCTTTGAGTCCAACCCGACGTTTCAAAATTTAATTGGTTCAATTGAATTCTACAATGAATTGGGCGTTTTAAAAACGGATTTAAAACATATAAAAGCCGGTGCATTGCACAAAGCGAATGGCGGATTTTTGATTTTGCACGCCAAGGATTTGTTGCTGCATCCTTACGCTTGGAGTGCCTTAAAGCGCGCCATGTTAGATGAAGAGATTGCGATTGAAAGCGTTGAGTCCAGCATCGTTCACGCCACCTTGACGACCTTAAAGCCGCAGCCGATTCCACTGGATGTCAAAGTGATTATTATCGGCGATGGCTACACGCATTACATTTTAAATCAATACGATGAATCGTTTAGTAAACTCTTTAAAATTACGGCTGATTTCGACGTTGAAATGCCGCGCGACGAGGACAATATTCAGAAGTTGGCGCGCTATATTGCCAAGCACTGTCAAGAGAAGGACTTAAAGCCATTTGACGCATCGGCGGTTGCCAGAATCGTGCAGTTTGCCTCGCGTTTGGTAGATGATCAAACCAAGATGAGCACCCATTTAAACAGTATCATCGACATATTAATTGAGTCCGATGCCTGGGCGAGCGTGAAGGGCGACGACGTGGTTACTGTTCATCACGTCAACACCGCCTTGGAAGAAAAGCGCGATCGCTCCAATCAATACGAGGAAAAAGTGTTGCAAATGTTTGATGACGGCACCTATTTAATCGATGTCGAGGGTGAAAAGGTCGGCGAAATCAACGGCTTGGCAGTGGTCGGTGCATCGCAGTACAGTTTTGGCAAGCCCAGTAAAATTACCGTGTCGACATTTAGGGGTCAGGCGGGTATCGTCAATATCGAAAGAGAGGCGAATACCAGCGGCAAAATTCACGACAAAGGCGTGTTGATCATTTCTGGATACCTCGGCTATATGTACGCCCAGAATAAACCGCTCAGTTTGACGGCGACGATAGTATTTGAACAACTCTATTCGGGCGTCGACGGCGATTCGGCATCTTCTACCGAGTTGTACGCCATTTTGTCGTCGTTGTCGGGCGTGCCGATTAAACAAAGTCTAGCGGTTACCGGTTCGGTCAACCAGCGCGGTGAAATTCAGCCGATTGGCGGCGTCAACGAAAAAATTGAGGGCTTTTATCACGTCTGTCGTCTAAAGGGCTTAACCGGCGACCAAGGCGTTATTATTCCGCATCAAAACGTCAAGAACTTGATGCTATCAGATGACGTCGTCGAAGCGGTGCGCGCCGGCATGTTCCACATTTATCCCGTCAAGACGATTGACGAGGGCATTGAATTGTTGATGGGTCAACAGGCTGGCGTGCGCAATAAAAACGGCAGCTTTAGCAAGGGCAGCATTCACTATAAGGTCGATCAAAAGATTGTGCAACTCGCCGAATCGTTGAAAGAAGAATAAGAACGGCGGCAAGTTTTTGTAGTTCGCAGACATCACATTGTTAGTTATACGAGAAACCACTGAAATGGTGGTTTTTTGTTTTTTATAAATCTTATGGCGATTTTCACGCACTGGCGTCTAAGCAATAATTTTTTTGTTAATTTGCAAAGAATATTATAAACAATATACCTGTTTTGCCGATATTCTATTTAAGTTGTTTTGGCAATACATACATTATTTTATGTAGTCAATGTAGCAAAATAGAATAATTACAGCGGTTTGGGAGGATTGAATGAATTTAACACGAAAAGTTGGATTGTCATTTATAACGATGTTGGTTTTAACATTACTTATTCTATCGATGTTTGGTTACAGTATTTCAAAGGGATCTGAAACCAAGAACTCGAATACTATCATGCAAAAAGAAAGTCAAATGATAAGTGAAAAAGTTTCCGACTGGATGAACGAGAAAAAGACGGTGTTGTACGTATTGGCGAATGAACTCGTCACAAATCATGAAGATTTAAAAGAAATTACGATTGAAGAGCTCGATGTCTATGATAAAGATTCGGGAACGTCGGCGATATTTATTATCTTTGACGATCAGACTGTTATCAGTTCTGACGGCTGGGTGCCCGAACCAGATAACGATTTAAGGACACGAGATTATTACAAAGGGGCAATTGCAAATGATGGCGTATACTTTTCGGAAATTTACGTCGATTCAGATACAAAAGAAAAAATCATTTCAATTTCAATTCCCTTTAAAGATAGAAATGGCAACGTTAGGGGTGCGCTGTGTAGTGATATAAAGCTGACGACATTGCTCGCCTTTATGGAAAACTTTAAATCTTTTGATGGCGAAGGTGATATCTTTTTGACGAGCCGCACCGACAAGTTATTGTACAGTAGCAATAAAGAAGACAATTATGAAGACGCTAAAGATGTTCCCAAGCTATCCGCTGTGTTTTCTAACTTAGTGGAAAATAAAAATCATGTTATCGATGGCGAATTCAACGATTCCGATCTGGTTTACTTTATGAAAGAAGTCGACAAGGTCGATTGGAATATTGTCGTTTCGGTTCCCAAAGAGATTATTTATAAGGGCACCTACAATATTAAAAATTACTTTATGATAATTTCAGTTATCATACTTCTGATTGGGCTCGCTTCTTCATACTCATTATCTAGGTCGTTGAAGTTGAAATTTGAAAGCGTTGAAAAATATATCACCGAAGTGTCCAATTACAATCTCAATTATGTCCCGGAAAAGAATTTAAGTGAAGGTAAAGATGAAATTGCCGTCATTTCGCGTGCGATGGACACAATGGTTATAAATTTAAAATCATTGGTCTCTAATATTATTGCACACGCCGGCAATACGTCGGCAACTGCTGAAGCGCTTACGTCGACGGCACAAATTACAAATGAGAGCGCCCGCGAAGTCGCTTCTGCCGTCGGGCATATTGCCGAAGGCGCAACCGGTCAAGCGCGCGGTACGACAAAAGTGGCTCAAAACATTGAAGAGAGCTCGAAGTACTTAAATGACATGATTGAAGTCTTAAAAGAATTACAGGTCGCCACAAATAATATCGATATTAAAAAAGACGAGGGTAAGGCAGCGCTCGACGATCTCGCCAAACTGAGTGAACAGAATAAGAGTGAAGCAGATTTGATTAGCAAAATTATCATGGAAACTAATGAGAGCGCCGAAGATATTTCCAAGGCGTCTGATATGATTCAGTCAATTGCCGATCAAACGAACTTACTGGCTCTAAATGCTGCAATTGAGGCGGCTAGAGCGGGTGAAGCCGGCAAGGGCTTTGCCGTCGTCGCCGAAGAAATTAGGAAGCTATCTGAGGACTCAACCAAATTTACAGAAGATATTAGAGCGATTATTGACGGCCTCAAAGAAAAATCGCAAATTGCCGTTGACCGCATGCGTACTGCCGCTGAAATCGTCAACGATTCGGATGCTCAGAGCAGGCTGACGAGAGAAAAATTTAACAGAATTGAAGAGGCGGTGGCTAAGAGTAAGGCGATAGTCGATAAAATACAAAAAGATTCTAAGGTAATTGATGACAAAAACGTGCAGATTATAAGCGTTATCCAAAACTTATCTACCATCGCCGAAGAGAATGCGACGTCGACAGAAGAAGCCAATACTAGCGTTGAAAAGCAAACTGAGTCAATTAGTAAGATTTACAGCGCGAGTAGAAATTTGGCAGAAATTGCCAGCGAATTACAAAAAGAAGCTGCTAATTTCAAGTTGTAGATTATAGATTTTATCACTTTAAAAGGGCTACTGTAAAATGACTTTTTAACCATTTTGCAGTAGCCCCTTGTTTATTTGTCGTTATGTTTACTTGACTTTTACAATCCAGCCCTCAGGCGCTTCGACGTCGCCCTTTTGGATGCCGACCAAGGTCTCGTATAGTTTTTTAGTTATCGGACCGACTTCTGTTTCAGAGTGGAAGACGTGTAATTTGTCCTTTACCTGAATGCCTCCAATTGGCGTGATTACAGCTGCCGTGCCACAGGCGCCGGCTTCTTTGAACTCGTCCAACTTGTCAATGTAGCAGTCGCGCTCTTCGACTTTTAAATTGAGGTATTCTTTGGCGACGTGCATTAGCGAATACTTCGTGACGGATGGCAGAATTGATGGCGACAACGGGGTGACGAATGTATCGTCATGTGTGATGCCAAAGAAATTGGCAGCGCCGACTTCTTCTATTTTGGTATGCGTCTTGGGATCTAGGTAGATACAATCGGCAAAACCGGCTTTGGCTGCTTCTTCGTGTGACAACATGCTACCGGCGTAGTTGCCGCCGACTTTGGCTGCGCCCGTACCCATCGGCGCCGCCCTGTCGTAGTCTGATAGGTTGAAGTTAACCGGTGCCAGCCCGCCTTTAAAGTAGGGACCGACCGGCACACAAAAGACGCTGAAAATAAACTCTGGTGCAGGTTTTACGCCGATATTGTCACCGACGCCAATCAAAAAAGGTCTTAAATAAAGCGTTGCGCCCGAATCGTAAGGCGGAACATATTTTTCGTTTGCCTTAACGACTTGCAGGCAGGCGTCGATAAACATTTCGACCGGTACTTCCGGCATCATAATGCGTCTGGCGCTCCTATTTAAGCGATTGGCGTTTTGATCGGGGCGGAATAATTGAATGCCGCCGTCTTTTGTACCGTATGCCTTTAAGCCCTCAAAACACTGTTGACCGTAGTGGATGGCGGTAGAAGATTCGGCGATGTGGATGACGTTATCAGTCGTCAATTCACCTTTTTGCCAACTGCCATCTTTCCATCTGGCGATGTAGCGATAGTCTGTTTTAATATACGAAAAGCCCAGGTTTTTCCAATCAATTGACATAATTCCCTCCTTATTTTAGCGACAAGCTAACCTATTACCAATATTATACACTTTATTAAACTTTTCTTCAATCAAAACAGAGAAAGATGGCGAGTTATAAAGACATACATAAGTGAATCTGATATAATAGTAGGTAGGTGCATATAATGGAGGGGTTTTGTAAAGCGTATCAGGCGAATCTTTACAGTTTATTATAAATCAAGGGGGATGTATGCATATCAAAAAAAAAGCCTGCGTTGTGATTGCTTTATTTCTTTTAGTATTAGATTTAGGCGGTTGTACAGTTGAGCAAACAGAGCGCGATTCGATTACAATCAACATTTGGTCATATTATAGGGGCGGTCAAAAAGAGGTTTTCGATTCTGAAATAGAGCGCTATAATCAGACGGTAGGCAAAGCAAAAATGATTGTCGTCAAGCATAAATCATTTGGCAGTGTAGACGATATTAACGATCATTTGATCAGTTCTGCAGAGGGCGAAGCGGGCGCATTGCCGCTGCCCGATATTTTTGTAACTTACAAGGGCATTGGCAAAAAGGTAAACGATTGCTGCCAACTAATAAATTTTGAAGACTATTTTTCAGAGCGTGAAATCGATGCATATGTCGACGGCTTTATCGACATCGGTTACATAGAGCGAGAGGATAGTAAAAAGTTGATTATGTTTCCGATTGCAAAGTCGTCTGATATTTTGTTGATTAACGATACCGAGTTTAAAATGTTTATGGCTGAAACCGGTGTAGAGTATAAGGACTTAGAAGAATACGAAAGTCTGGTGAAGGTTGCCGAAAAATATTATAAATACACCGATGCGTTAACGCCGCAAGAAGGTGATGGCAAGGCACTTTTTGGTATAGATTCGGTGGCAAACTTCGTCTTTGTGGCGTTAAAACAAATGGGCGTCGATATGCTGACGTCGCAGGATGGCGAAACAGTATTAAATTTAAACCGTGAATACGCCAGAAAACTTTGGGATAATTACTATATTCCGGTAATTAAGGGCTACGCCGGCAAGCAGGGCAAATTTGTATCCGAAGATATAAAAGTCGGCAAGTTAATCCTCGGTCTTTCCTATACGACTAGCGCCAGCTATTTTCCGAGAAAGACCTATATAGACGATAAAGCAAAAAACATATCGCTTAAAGTAATGCATTCACCTTATATTCGAGGTGGTAGTGGCTTTTTTATCAATCAGGGGGGCGGTTTATTTGTCGTCGATGGCAAACAAAGTAAAAACGAAGCCTGTATCGACTTTGTGAAGTGGATTACGAGAAAAGATAACAATTTAGATTTTACAATCAAGTCCTCCTATTTTCCAGTTACTAAAGTGGCGTTAAAAAAAGATGTTATCGCTCAATTTGAATCAGAAAATAATATCGACGAAAATATAGTTCAGACTTTAACCGTGGGCATTAATCAGTTTCAGGCGCTGCAACCATATACGCCGGAAGCGGTCGACGGCTATGAAGAAGTCAGAGCGATAATAGAAAAAGACTTTGCGCAGTTCGCCAAGGACGATGCCAAAGATATCAGAAATCGACTGAGTAGGGGTGAAACCTACAATCAAGTCTACGCAAAGTATTTATCGGATGATTACTTTGATAAGTGGTATCATTCTTTTTCCAAAAAAATCAATATAACACTTCAGAATTACACTAGATAGCATACAGGGGAGTGGACGTGGCTAAAAATAGAGGAGTATCAGCTTTTATACAAGTATCTATTGTAACGCTTGTAGTTCTTTTGTTGCAGGCGGGGTTTTTTTATATTATTTTTTCTCAGTTAGATGTCGTTCAAATGATAGAGTCTTCGACATACAGATACTATGCGAATAGTCTCGGTCAAAGTGCCTATCGACTCGAAAAAAATATGGTTAACAAATGGACTTCAAAAGATGCGATTGACGCTTTTATGGATACGGTCGAAACTGAGTATTGGAAGAGCAAGACGAATAATACCGAATTAAAGATTAACGGCAATATCTCCACTGGTCTGGTCGACTATATTAAAAACGTCGATGCGACGAGTTGTTTTATACTGCTCAACGAACAAATGGCAGAGGGTAAAGGCGACGATCAAGTGTACTTTATTCACGATGGCGATGAGCGGTTTCGCAGCAAATACAATTCTGATTTAACCGTAGAATTGGGCGACTATCGGTTGGCGAACAATTTAGGGATAACCTTGGGCTTGCATTGGCAGCCGGATATTGATTTGGACTATTACACAGATATCGCCGGGATTAAAAATGCGGTCATAACGCAATACCAATCCGCCGAAGAAAAGGAGGATTCCAGATTATCGTATTGGGCGACCAAACAGGACCTGCTTAACAATGGCGAAAATAGTTTTGTGTACGTGCGCCCAATTATAGACGAATACTCTAAGAGGCTATACGGAATTCTAGGCGTAGAGATTAGGGAGGGCTTAATTTGTGATGTCGTCGAATCGCCATATCTCAATGCGCATTACGATTACGGCTTTGCCGTTTTAAGAGGAGACGCGTCTTCCGATGGTAGCGGCAAAGCCAATCTCGAATCGTATTTTGGCGATGACTTAAAAGTAAATAAAGAAGCACAGCTATCATACGACAGAAAAGTTAATAGCTATCACGACGAGTTGAGTTCGTCTGAAGACCTGTTTATTTACGTCGTCAAGAACGAGGCGGAAAAAACGGTATACGGCATAGAAAAAAAACTAAATATTTACGGTAGAGATTCGTATTTCAGTGATGATTGGCAACTCATGCTGTTGCTAGATGAAAGAAATTTGCACTATAACTCGGCGGATTACAGTCGCGGGATTATTGTAGCTATCGCCATTAGTATATTGACGGCGGTCGTCTTAACCGGAATAGTAGCTAATTTGTTTGTCACCCCAATAGCGGGATTAGTCAAAGAAATTGAAGAAATGGATACAAACGAGCAGATTGTCTTTTCGGAAACCGGCATTCGAGAAATTAATATGCTCAAAGATAAAATAACGGAAATGTCTACCGATGTCGCCAATACTTATATACAAATGCAGCGCCTGCTCGAAACGATTGGTCATGGAATTGTCATCTTTGAAGAAAATAGAACGGCGAATACTTTTAGTAGAGTTGGTAGGGTCAGCGTATTATTTCAAGACTTAGATCCGACCGAGAAAGCGCTAGAAAAGTATAGCATCGAAGACTACCGGGAAGTAATTAAAATCAGGTTGCGCAATTATAAACTCAGTCAGGTGAGTTCAGATCAAATAGATGATGACGTTAAAGTTATGCGGGTGACTGCCAAGGCGCCCTTAAAACTCAAACCATTTTATATTAAATACGAAAAGAAAGTCGTCAATTCAAGAATCTTTCACGTCTATACGGATTGTACAGAAGAGTACTTGGAAATTTTAAAAATGGAATACGAGATGAATCACGACCCGCTTACGCAATTGCTCAGCAGAGATTACTTTAAACATTGCGTTGAAGAAAAATTAACTGCTAATCCGACGCAAAGTGCCGTTATGATTATGTGGGATTTAGACAATCTCAAGTACATTAACGACATGTATGGGCACGACTGGGGCGACGAATACTTAAGGCAAACGGCTTCTGTCATTGGTCAGCTCAGCCTAGATAAGGCAGACGTGTCGCGCTTTGCCGGCGACGAGTTCTTTGTCTTTATGGCGTACGATGGAGATAAAGATAAGATACGTAATAGAATAGCGAAAATTCACGATAGATTGCTCTCTTCTGAATTAGTTATTTCAGAATCTGAAAGCGTCAAGATAAGGGCGTCGGTTGGTATATGCTGGTATCCCGACGACGGTATGAGCTACGACGAATTATATAAATATGCCGACTTTGCGATGTACGGCGCAAAGCACTCCGATAAGGGCTGCATTAACGAGTTTGACAGGTCGCTGTACGATAAAGAATACATTATACTGTCCGCTAAAGAAGAACTGAATAACTTGATAGAAAACAAGCGCATTAAATACGCTTTTCAACCAATAGTAAACGCGCGCAGCGCTGAGATACTGGGGTACGAAGCGCTGATGAGACCGCTATCAAATGTACTGGAGACCGTTACAGACGTCATGTTGGTCGCCAAAACGCAATTTAAACTGGCGCAAATAGAGCAGCTGACTTTTGAGTGCGTTTTAGAGAACATCGAACACAATGCCGAACTGTTTGACGACAAGAAGATATTTATCAATTCCGTTGCCAGTAAAACCTTGCCGCTGGAATCAGAAGCGCGCGTCGTGCAAAGACTTCAAAAATATGGCGATAGAATCGTTATCGAAATTACCGAAGCAGAAGAAATTAACGATCAGACAATGGCTGTAAAACAGAGCTACAAAGATAAATACGGCTGCATGATAGCCATTGACGACTTCGGATCGGGCTATTCTTCAGATAAGGCGCTACTAAAAATCAAACCCGATTTAATAAAAATCGACATGCACTTAATTAGAAATATTCACCTCGATGGCGAGAAACAGCAGCGCGTCGCCAACATTATCGAATACAGTAAACTCGTCGATGCCATGACAATCGCCGAGGGCGTAGAGAGTTATCAGGAGCTCGCTCACTTAATAAGCATCGGCGTCGATTACGTACAGGGTTACTACCTTGCCAAACCGCAGTTTGAAATCTGCGATATCGCCAAAGACAAGAAAGCCAAAATCGTCGCGCTGCAAAAAAATCGCGCCTAACCGCAAAAAATATCTCTGTAGTCAGGGCGATTAGCCAAGTCGATTAGTCGTTATGCTCTGCGTTCTCTAATCATAAAGGCGATGCTGCCAATCATTCTAAAGACGGCAGTGGCGATTAGGGCAATGTAGATATTGAAAGTGCTGAAGAACCAGTGACCGACAAAGGGCGAAATCGCCCAGGTGATATTGGTTAGCGTACTGTGCACGCCGACGAAGATAATGCGATTCTTTTCGGGCGACACCTCTAACAGGTCGATCAATAAAATGGTTAGCGTACCCGATGTAAATATGCCGGAAATGCTGCTTAAAACTGCCAAAAGTGGCAAATTGGGCGAAATTGCGTAGAGGATTGGCGTCAGCGCCATACCCAGCGTCGCCACGGTCGAAGTCCGCTCGTGACCGTATTTTTCGATAAAGATTGGCCAAAATCTATGACCAATCATCATGGCGAGCGCCGAGCCGATGTTGATAATTGCCAGCCACAGTTCGTCGGCGCCCAGCGTGTCGATCATATAGATGCCAAATAGCGGCCAGCCCATTTGCCAGCCGAAGTGGAACAGTACCGAGGCGGTGACAAATTTAAGGTAGGGTCTTTGTTTTAGTATAGACTTAAAGCCATTGACGACATTGACCTTTTCGACCGGGCTAGTCGGACGATAGTAGAGTTTGTTAAAGACAAAGAACCCCGCCACGCTAAAGACAAAGGACAATAAAAACAGCATTTGATAAATAAAAATCGAACTCTGGTTGTCCGTCGCAAAGTATTTAAAGACCAGCCCGCTAATTAGTGAAAACGTCGTGATAAAGGCGACTGTGTACATATTGCGCTTTGCTACGACCTGCGAACGCCTAATTGGAAACAGCTCGCCGGTTATGCTCTGATAGCTCGGTCCGTAAACGGCGGTGGGAATCATCATCGCCGCGCTGAGTACGATGTACACCATCGGTTGCGCGCCGGGCGGCGCAAAGGGGATAAAGACATTGAACAGCGTAAGCGCGCCGGTAGCCAAAACCAGCCAGGCGGTTACGCGTTTTTTATCGACAATTTGGTTGATTAAAAAGACGCCTGGCAAGACGACCAGCACCATAAATACGCCCTTCATGGCGTTAAACAGCGCGATGTCAAAGGGCGTGCCGCCGATGCGCGTTAAAAACTTTAGGGCGTAGGGTCTGACGCAGATTAGCATTAATTCGTACAATATGCCAAATTTAATATATCGCTTTTGATTTTCTTCAAAGTGTTCTTTCATACAATCTCCCTACAACATTCTAATCGCATTTGCCAATAAAGTAAACCCAAATTGCAATTTTAGTCGGCTTAGACAGTGTGCAGCTTGCATGCGACTTTTTGTGCCGTATGCTGTACAATGGATATTGAGGTGACGGTTTGATTTACTTAATTTTTTGGCTATGCTTGATGGCATTACAATTGCCGTATTATTATTTGTCGTTTATATTGGGCTTTACAGTTTTGCTCTGTCCAAGAGGTCACAGGCGTTTTCTGCTTTACACCTTAGTCTTGGCGCTCACTGTGGCAAATGTACAGTCGATTTGGCGACACTACAACGCCATCGATTTAGGCGAGTCGGTCGGCGGCTACGTCTACCGCATCGCGTCCAATAAGGCGGATATTTATATCGACGGGCGCAAGTATAGATTAAAGGCAAAGGGTTTAACTGACGAACTAGAAGGGCGCTGCATCGTCATAAAAGCGGTTACCTTACAGCGCCAAAAAACGTTAAATCGGCACAGCTATAATTATCAGCGGCATTATCAATTGCTCGGTTATAGTGGTTATATTAAAGGGCGCGTCGCAAGGGCAATTACGCGTTGGGCATTATTCACTTATTTGTCGTCAGCGGATTTCACTTCGCGGCGATTAGCGCCATCTTGTTTTTTATATTGTTTAATGTTTTTAGGTTTCCCTATCGATTGGCAAATGGCGTCGTCTTGGCGCTCAGCGCACTGTATTTGACAATTGTAAAACTGGGTTTTGGCAGCGTTCGCGCATTGCTCACAATTGCATTGGTTTACGCCTGCTTTTACTTAAGGCGAAAAGTCGATACAGTACAGTTGACATTTATCTTCGTCTGCGCGGCACTGCTTTACAATGTGCACGTCGTTTACGACTTGGGCTTTCAGCTGACGACACTAAGCGTGCTCGCCGTCGTGACGATCAATCGCCTGTTGAGTCGCTATCGCTTTATCGCGCAGACGCTGCGCCTATTTATAAGTGCTGTAGCCGTACTCTTTTGCGTCGCCGGCGCGCTGCTTTACAGCAATGGCAGCGTACCGCTAATCGGCGTTTTAGTCATGCCTTTATTGTCGCCGCTGGTTGGCATCTTTATCATTTTGTCGCTATTCGGTCTGTTGAGTAGCATCTTTTTTACAATTCCGTATTTCGACGTGATGTTGGGTGCGTTAGCCGACTTGATTTACGACTTTATTAGCTGGGCGAGCGCGCTTTCGCCGATTGAGCTCAACATAGCGCCGCAAATTGGCTTGGCGTTTATTATTGTATTGCTCGCTGCATTTATTGGACACGTCTTGACCAATCGCGGCTGGCGCTGGCAACGCGGCGCTGCAATCGGTTTTTTAGTCGCCGGCATCATTTTGTTATCAGAGGTGCAGGGCGGCCTTACCATTGCCGGCTACGCCCTCTATGACGGCGAAGCCTAT